>Ga0307978_1001650_pt1 | contig 16372 bp, 14 predicted proteins | sample OrgLakmetage1056_FD_203151 | JGI IMG/M metagenome (GOLD analysis project Ga0307978, IMG submission 203151) | Saline water microbial communities from Organic Lake, Antarctica - #1056 | ecosystem: Environmental > Aquatic > Non-marine Saline and Alkaline > Saline | place: Antarctica: Organic Lake...
CTGCCACGGTCAAGCTCTGGGGTGGGGCCATCTTTTGGAGAATGGCTTCCTTACGTTCCGGTGAGTAATGGGGCATGGTTGTCCTCTGAAATAATCAGGCGACAACTACGCTGACACATAGGGTATGGCGCAGAATGCGAATTACACAGCGCTGGTTGATAAACGCGAAGCGCTTTTCGATGAGTGGCTCAAGCGTGTTCAAACCCAGGGAATGTTCACGCCGTCGTGCGCTGACGATTGGTTGCAGGGCGCGGCAGCGGGCGGCGCAAAGTTCAGCGAAAAATCTACCGCCTTTGTGCACGACTGGTGTGGTGCAGTTTACGCGCAGCATCCCGTAGAAACGTTGGATGAACTGGTTGTTCGTCGCGCTAAACACAACAAAGGTAAGCGTTCTGCGCTGTTTAAATGCCCCGGGGAAAGCCCAGACTGGCAGGGTATGAAGTCGCTCACGTATCGTTGGCCAACGGCAAGACTTATTTTGAAAGACATTGTTCAGGGGCTGGCATGCTGAACCCCAAAACCCAGCGTGTAGATTATGGTTTGGAGCTGCGCGCACCCGAAGGTTATGAATTAGATTCCGCTATTGCCGCTACCTACACCCTGGATTTGAATGCCTTGCTGACGGTTCCCGTTGCCTTGTGTTTTCACGATACCTTAGAGGGTGAAATACAGGGCGAGCGCTTGGCGCTGCTGGAAGCGATAGGGCAATTAAAAGGGCGATTAAGGGTGTTTTATCAGGCCGGTAAAATAAAACACGAGGGCGCCTACAATCGTTTGTTTGCGCTGCTTGAACCCTGGCTGAAGCCGATCGTACCAAGCGGCGGTGTGAATTCATCCTTCCATCCAAAATTCTGGCTGTTGCGCTACACCGCCGCCAAGTTGCCGGTGCGCTATCGGCTGATTGTTTTGTCTCGCAATTTAACATTTGATCGCAGTTGGGATTTGGCGGTTTCGTTGGATGGCGAGTTGGGTAAGCGTGTGGCGTCTGCCGCTCATAGCGGTTGGTGCGAGTTTGTTGGTGACCTGCTATCGCAGGCGCCTGAGTTTGCGCCGGGGCAAACCATGGCGGCCGAGCTGGCAAAGATCGTCTGGTATGGTCCCAAGGGAATGAGCAACGCCAGATTACTGGCCGGTGGGCCGGAGTATGGTCAGCCATTGGATATTCCTGAGTCTAACGATTCGATACTGGTGGTTTCCCCCTTTTTAAAAGATTCGGCTGGCAAGGTTGCGGCCCTGGACTGGCTTGCCGATCGCGCCTTGCCAGGCCAGCGATGGCTGTTCAGCAGGGCCGAAGAGTTGGATGACATTGGCGAAGAAAAACTGCAAGGCTGGTGCTGTTACGCCATCAACACCCACGTGGTTGACGGTGAAGAACGATTGGAGCTGGGCAGCGCAAGACACAATCTTCACGCCAAGCTGATTGTGACCCAGGGCAAAACCTGCCACTGGCACCTGGGTTCTGCCAATGCCACCGCCGCCGCTCTTGGGCGCGGTGAAAAAGACAAACCGCGCAATACAGAATTAATGGTTCGTTTAGCCGCAAAGGCCGACCGTTTTGGCCCATCTGCGCTCATGGCCGATTGGCTTGACCACGATAACGAGTTGAACGGACTGTTCGTAAAACACCAGTTTACGCCCCAGAACTACGAAGAATCGGATGGTGATAAGCACACGCTACGGCGCTTGTCACATCAGTTGATCAAGGCAAACTGGGTGTTACAGGCGGCGAAAGACGACGGCGAGCCCGCGCTTTACAGCCTTCTGTTGAAGGTGGAGGGTATTCCGCAGACGGTCGAAGGCTTTGCAATAGACGTTAGCCTGTTGTCGGCGCCAGGGTTACACCATCCGCTGGATGATTCAGTCCACTGGGATCGGGTAAATATAAACCAGATCAGTGCGTTTTTACGGATCACCATTACCGCTGAGAGCAGCGGTAAGGCAGAGCATCTGGTGCTACAGGCTGCGCTAACGTTGCCAAAAGGTACAGACCGTGAACGGCGCATGATCGAGCAGTTGGTGGATAGCGAAGATAAGTTTCTGAACTACATTCGGTTATTGCTTCAAAGCCGCCCCGACAAGAACGGTGGTGCTAGCTCTGGTGGAGCCGGCGGCCAGCAGAAAGGGCTGACCGCATTGTTTGGTGAGTCGCCTATTTTTGAGCAGCTGATGAACGCAGCGGCAAGAGACAGCGGCGCTATTGAGCGCATTCAGAAAATGGTGGATCGATTAGAGGGTACGGCGGTACCGATACCGAAAAGCTTCGCCACATTGTGGAGCCATTTCAGCAGTACAAAAAAATGAAGCCAGAGCAAAGCCGATGAAATACGTATTCGAACAGCTGGATAAAACGCTTGCGGGCCTGAAAGATTTTCAGCGCGCCACCGTTGACCGGGTGATAGAACGTTTCAATGACTCAGACCGGAGCGAGAGAATACTGGTAGCTGATGAAGTGGGGTTAGGAAAAACCATCGTTGCTAAAGGCGTGATTGCAGAACTGCTGCGCCAGCGCATCGACCAGTCGCGTCGCCCTGATGGCTCTTATGGTGTCTCTGACGCCGCTCGCGAGCCGTTTCGGGTGACCTATATATGCTCGAACCTGGCATTGGCGCGGGAAAACCGTTCGAAGTTGGCGGTATTTGAAAAAACAATGGCCGAAAAGTATGTGCAAGAGCCATCTTTTGGCCGCCTGGTGGAGCTTGCTGTTACGGAAAAAAACGCCGCACCGGGCAAACTGTTGGAAGTCTGTTCACTCACCCCGTCTACATCGTTTGTTTTAACAAAAAGTGATGGCAACGTTTGGGAACGTTATATCATTTTTCAGTGCCTGATGGAGCACGCTCGCCTGACACCCTATGCGACGGTTATTGGGCGGCTAATGCGCAGTGGCGTAAAACCTGAAGGGTGGAACAGGCAGGCCATTCGGTTCGCGGAAGATTATTGTTTGGATCAGGCATTGGTGGCTGATTACTTGCTAACCCTTGACGCCGAAGCGGCATTTTCTGAAGAACTGGCTGTCTGGCTGGACATGCCCGGTTGCTCCTGGATAGATGCGCTGGAACGAATCGGCCAGCGCTTGGCTGGCAGGCGGGAGTTTGCCAGCAGCAAAACCTGGTTCAGCATTCTGAACACTCTTGGGGGCGCTGTCGCGCACATTGAATCCGCCGCTTTTGCTCGTCTCCGCTCGGCGTTACGCACCCATCTGGCGAGCACCTGTGCCCAGCGTATCCGCGCAGACTTATTTATTTTGGATGAGTTCCAACGATTTGATTCGCTGCTGAACGTGTCGCCAGACAGCGACAGTGCACTGATTGCGCAGCAGGTTTTTAACCGTGATAATCCTGGTAAAATTCTGCTGTTGTCTGCCACACCATTTAAGGCCATGAGCCGTATTGCAGACGATGAAATTGAAGTGTCCCATCAGAAGGAGCTACGCCACCTGCTGACGTTTTTAATGAACTCCGATGAAGAAAAACTCAGCGAGTACGAAGAGGCACGAAAAGATTTGTTAGGGGGAATTTTACGCCTTAGAAACAGTTCGCTTTCAGTGGCCGATCTTTCCGTTTTGGAAAAGCAACGTGTGGAAAAAGCGCTTAATTCCTATATTGCCCGCACTGAACGCAGCCAAGTTGGCGAGAATATGGCTTCGGTTTTTAAGCCGAAAGTTAAGGAGTGTCTTACCGGTTTTGGTAAAAACGATATTCACAATTATAAAGCCATGATTCGAGTAGCCGACGCTTTGGATGGGGTAGCGGGTACCCATCACGGCCATCAGTTGATTGAGTTTTATAAGTCTGCTCCTTGGGCTATGTCATTTCTCAGCGGTTATGCCTTAAAAGAAAGACTTGAACACCACCTGAAACACCCCGTGGTTCGGGCCGCCGTGAAGAAGTCCAGTGACGGTTGGCTGGCAAAAAAAGACGTTGCCAGCTACGCCCTAAAAGTTGCGCAAGATGCCCCCAACGCCAAGTTGAAATGGTTAATGGATGAGCTGTTTGACAGCCGGGTGGAAGAACTTTTGTGGATTCCCCCCAGCGCACCTCATTATCCACTTGAGGAGGCCTTTGCCGGCAATTCCGAATTCAGTAAAACCCTGCTTTTTTCTTCTTGGGCGATGGTCCCAAGAGCCATTAGCGGGTTAGTTTCCTATGAAATGGAGCGGCGTCTGCAGCCGCGGCGCGGGCCAAAACAGCCTTATTTTACCGCCGATAAAGACCGTTTATCACCGCCAATTCGGCTGACGGATGGCAGCGCACTAGAGGGCTGGTCGCTGGTTTACCCGTCCCTTGTGCTGGCAGAGTGTGCGTTGGAACACCGCGAACAGACACTAACGGAAGTGTTGGAGCACAATCGCACCTTGCTGGCGGCCAAACTGGGCGCCCTCAAATCCTACGAAGCCGCCAACGGCAAGAATCATCGCCACTGGTACGCCATCGCCAGCATGCTTCTGGATATTCAAGGCGGGCATGGGTTACAGCTACAGGCATGGCTGAAGGCTGAGAAAGATAAAACTCAAGAATCTGGCCGTCTGGTGCATATTGCACGGCTGGAGAAACTGCTGGACAGCGCTAAAGAGGGCAGTTTGCAGCTTGGCCCTATGCCTGATGATTTGGCGGAACACCTGAGTTTTATCGCCGTAGCAGGACCCGGCGTTTGCGCATTTCGCACCATAGCTACGCTTTGGCCAGATGAAGCGGATGAGGCAGCAGAAGCAGGCAAGGCAGGCAAGGCCATGCAGCATGCGTCAGGCATTGCGGTCGCGGTGATACAGATGTTCAACAAACCGGAATCGGTGTTGGCGCTGCGTAAAATAACGGGTCGGCGAAAAACTTCACCGATACAAACGCTGTTGAAATACGCTGCGGCCGGTGGCTTTCAGGCCATGCTGGATGAGTACGGGCATTTGCTAAAAGGAAGCGGCATTGCCGCCGTTGACGCAGCTAAAAGACTTTCGGAAACCCTGGGTTTTCGTACCTCATCTGTGGCGTGCCAATTCCGTGAGGCCCGATTGAAAACCGCCAGCCGGAGCAGCGGGTTGCAATCCACACTGCGCTGCCACTTTGCCGTGCCTTTAGGCAACCAACAATTTTCAGACGAGAACCAGGCGCGGGTTGAGCACATACGAGACGCCTTTAATTCACCGTTCAAACCGTTCATGCTCAATTCCACATCCATGGGGCAAGAAGGCCTCGACTTTCATTGGTATTGCAATCGCGTGGTGCATTGGAACATTCCGTCAAACCCGATTGATATTGAGCAAAGGGAAGGGCGGGTGAACCGGTACAAATCGCTGGTGGTGCGCCGTCGCGTTTACGAGTTGGTTCAGTTGCAGGGCGCCGATGACAATATGGCAAACGGTGACTATTGGGAAGCCCTCTTTGCCCAGGCGGACAGGCTGACACGCAATCGAATCAGTGATTTAACGCCTTATTGGCACATTCCCGAAGGCACAGCGCAGATTGAACGGGTTATTCCGATGATGCCGATGAGCCTGGAAGTGGGCCGGCTTGTTGAGGCATTAAAAATACTGACGTTGTACCGCCTGGCGTTTGGGCAGCCAAGGCAAGAGGAGCTGATTGATAACCTGCTGAAAAGGCAGTTTTCGGAAGAGGAGTTGAATCGTATCCTTGATGCGTTTGTTATCAATCTGGCGCCATTGATTCAAAAAAGTCGCCGAGACTAAAAAATAAACAGACAGCAAAACTGTTGTTTTTTTGACATAAATTTCAAATATGTATCGATCGAATCGAACTGCATGTCATTGCGAGACTTTCAATTGAATCAAAAAACTTCCACTTTAGCTCACAAAAAATCAAGATGTTTCGCGAACTTGAGCCGGTCTAGGGGAAAAATCTTGGCTATACAAAACGTGCCGTTGGCCAGAGTATCTCCACAAGCCAGTGCTAAAAGTCCACCGAGTGCGCGATCGTTCAGGGTCATGGGTTTTCCGGTTGTTTGGGTGATGTCACTGTGTAATTCATTATCATAGCCGGTTGCGACAAAATGTGACGCATAGAGTGTATAGGCTGCTTCCATCATCAAGGAGACGGCAAATGAAAAACAACACCGAATTTGCGAAAAGTATGCTACTGGGTTTGGCTTGTGGCGACGCGCTGGGGACCACCGTTGAGTTTCGACGCCGGGATACCTTCCCGCTGCATACGGAAATGACCGGGAATGGCGCATTCAATGTGAAGCCTGGCGAGTGGACGGATGATACCTCTATGGCTTTGTGCCTTGCACAGAGCCTAGTTCAGTGCCAGGGGTTTGACTCGAAAACCAGCTTGAACGCTATCTTCGTTGGAAGAATGAAGGGTATTTGTCGTGCCACGGCTGCTGCATTGATATTGGCGGTACCACTCGCAACGCCTTAAAACGTTTTAAGCAAACTCGTGAGAGTTATGCCGGCACGGATAACCCGTTTGAAAGCGGTAACGGTGGGATTATGCGCCTGGCCCCTGCCATTTTCGCGAGTACGGACCGCGCTACGGCGTTGGAACATGTGATTAATAGCAGCCGCGCAACACATGCCAGTGCAGACTTCCTGGATGCGGCGGAGTTACTGGGTGCCATTCTCTGGGAGCTGCGCGAGGGTAAGGCGTTGAAAGCGGTGCTTGAAGATCTGCCTGACACTTTCGAGCGAGGTATGAAAATTGGCCGAATCAAGCGTGGGTTTTTTCGCACGCTTGGGCGCGAGCGGGTCTCATCAAGTGGCTACGTGATCGATACCCTGGAGGCTGCACTCTGGTGCTGTTACCACTCGGAGGACTTTGAAACCGCACTCATTACAGCGGTGAATCTGGGAGACGATGCCGACACGGTGGGGGCGGTGACGGGACAGATCGCGGGTGCGGCATGGGGCGAAGCCAGCATACCCTCGCGGTGGTTAAACAGCTTGGTATGGCGGAGCCAAATTGAGGACATGGCGAATGGACTGGGGCGGCTGGCAAGTTACACATCGGGCTAGGCGGCCATCGTCCAAATCCTCTGGCAATGGCCAAGTAATCTCCAAGGCATCCACTCGGGACAGCAGTTTCTGGGTGGTACCGACACTGATCTTGATGCTAGCGCTGATCTGCCGGATCAAAAGCCTGGTTTCCAGACGCAAACGGAATTTTTTCTGATTTTTCGCATTGAAATTCTCCTTGCTGGCATAACTCCGATCCTCGAAAAAAGGAATCAGAGTAGCAAACGGTGGAATAAACAATGCGTTAAAAAAGGTTCCGGTTTAACGTGAGCGCGGATTCCGGCATGGCGAACACTGATTCTGGTAAATCATCAAAAAGCGTTCATTTTCAGCCGGACTGACTGTTCACGTTCGCCCAGGATGGGTGTTCATGATGGGCTACAATATACAACAGACGGCAAATATGTTGACAGGCACCATTGGCACGCTGTTAGTTGGGGTTGCCCCTGAATCAACCTTTCTAAATGGAGCGTTGCTGACCGGCCGCACGCCGGCGATCTTGATCGGCGTTAACGTACACTTGCTCAGTAAACGCGGCACTGGCATGGCCAAGCTCTTCTGAAATATGACGGATATCGGCGCCGGCCTCGATGGCCTGGCTGGCACCGGTATGTCTCAGGTAATGAGTCTCTGAGGCGATCGCTTTTAGTTGATCTGACTCACTTTGCAGACCTTCATCACTCATTCGGTTGACCGCTAGCATCACGGCCTCTTCGCAAGTACGCTCAACCTGACGCGTACCCAGACCACCACCTCGCTTGGATGGAAGAATAGGGCGGGAATCATTGGGTAGAGGGAGATGTGTGTCACAACCAAGATGTTGCCGCCAGCGCTTCAAATAGGTCATATAAGCATCTGGGCATGTGATGGTTCGGCCTTTATCACCTTTGCCAAACACATAAAACGTCCAATACGCCCCACCTTTAGACACGCTCTTCTTAAAGTCCATGAAAGTTGGTAACCGCGGATACCCCTCGATTGGGCGAACTGCCAGCTCGCTGACCCGTAAAAACAGGGATTTCATAGTAATAATGACAAACAGGTGTCGCTCGTATTTCGCATTCTGCTTAGCTGCAGATTCAATGGTTTCCCGAATATACGACCATTGCCAATCGGTGTACCGGCGAACTGACGGCTCGGCCTGTTCGAGCAGGGCGCCTGATGTGGCTTTTGTTTCGCGCTTGCGAACTTGAAGAAAGGGATCTTCAAGCAACACACGGCGAACCATCAGAAAACGAAAATAAGAGGAAAGGGCGACCCGAGAGGATTTTATGCTTGCCGGGCTGGCTGAATAGGTTTTGCCTTGGGAGCGCTGCGAAGTGAATGGCCGCCATTTTGGATTAACCAACCGCTCACTGGCGTGATCCGAAAAGCCGGGGGCAATGTTTGGGGCAACCCAGGTGCCGGGAGGCGTTCTTAGGAATTGAAAATAATACTCAATAACTTCGGCGTCAACTTGGTCCAGGGTTCGGCCGGCGATGATCCAGAGGTAGTTGAGGAATCTCTGAATTTCGCCTCTAAAACGATTGTAGGTTCCTGCAGTGCCGGTGTAATCCAACAGGTATTGAAAGCTTAGAGTGAGATCGCGTTCAAGCAGTTTGTATTTCAATGGGAGTTTTGAGAGTCGGGTAGCGACATCTGGGTAGCCGTTTTGGTCAGCTTGCTCAGAGAGGCGGTCAGCGGTATCAAAAATTGGGAACCCCGGGAAATTAGCCACGCCGTATATTCCATTGGTCGGATGTGAAAAAGGTTACGACACAAGGGTATAGAGCCCAAAACTCCATGTCAAATACTTAGCAGTATTTGACATAATGGACATCTGACATGCGTTGTTGGAAAAATCAGCGCTGAGTGGGATTCTATGTGACCAACGGATAACACCCGTACGAGGACGATCTCAGCATAAAGCTGCTGTACCCTTGGTCCATTCCCTTACACGCAGTCACCGAAAGGAAGCAGCAGTATGAGCAACCTCAATAATGCTTCAGAAAACGTAGAATTCACTCGCAGGTTCCACCACCTGGCAGAACTGGTCGATACATGCACGGCAAATGCGAACCGTCACGGCGAGCGGTTCAACATTTTCTCGATTCTTGGTCTTCAACGGGATGAAACACGCACCCACTCCCGATACCTTACGGAGTTGCTGAACCCGAGCGGAAGGCACGGTGAAGGTGCAAAATTTCTTGATGCCTTTGTTAAAGATGTCCTGAAACTCTCCATGCCAATTAGCGGCCAGGTCAAAGTCACGAGAGAGCTGGCCACCGAGGGTCAGCGGCGGGTAGATATCGTTGTTGAGTCGCCGAATCTGATTATTGGCATCGAGGTGAAAATTGACGCTGGAGATCAGAAGGCTCAGCTTCATGACTATTATGCTGAGCTAGTCAGCCGGGCTGGAAATCGGAAGACGGCTGTACTGGTCTACCTCACACTGGGTGGCAAAGCCCCATCGACCTATAGCCTCAGAGGCCTTGAACAGGAGAATGTTCATTGCCTGTCCTTCTCACAAGACATACGCCAGTGGATCGGCGATTGCGCAAATGCCAGTGCGCACAAACCGGAATTATCCTACGCCCTGATTCAATACAAGCGCCTACTCGAAACCCTCACCGGAGCCGGAACCTCTATGACAGCCCTAATCGCCGAGAACCTGTCCAATAATCGCGAAGACCTGGAAACCGCGCTGAATATCGAAAAAGCACTGCCCAAGGCAAAGTCGAAAGTTATGCTCCGATTCTGGGAGGAGTTATCTGCCGCTCTGGCCAGCGCCTTTGGTGAGGAACCTACGGTGTACGGCGGTAAAAATCTTAGAGCAATTTCTGAGAACTATTTCGACAGCAGCCGCGGTGGCAAGCATGTGGGTATTAAGCTTGCGATTGGGGAGATTAACAGTGAAAAACTCTGCTTATACGTGAACCTTTATCACGCCATCCACTACGGCTTACGCATTGAGGGCGATTCAGACTTGCCGGTTTCCCGATCAGAAGCAAAGTCGAAATTGCAAGAAACGCTAAACGATGGCAACGCGGTGGCAAATAAAGAGGCGGACTGGCTGATTTGTTACTACCACAGCCCAGCAGCGAACCAGGAACCTACCATCCTCAACTTTAATTCCTTCGACGGGCCGGTACTCGATCTCCTGGATGACAAAATCCGGCAGACCATTATCAAAAACATGGTTGATCATCAGGCGAATCTGGTTCAAACAGCCAAACTTTTTATCGAAACCAGCGACGCTTAAACGACAAACGACGTTGTATGTCGCTGTGGTGGGGCCTGATATGGGAGCGTATTACGAGACCTGCCACGGCTTGTTCGTAACTGGCTTAGCCTACACAGACCAAAACCATGAGAGTCATATTCTATGAATCCTGAACAATCTTTCGCCCAGAATCGTCTGCTCCAGCTAGCAGAGCAGTTGCTGAAAGAGACATCAATCACTGGGGACTTAGTGTTCTTTGCTGACGAGGACGAAGGAGGAATAAGCGGTGCGACTTGGCGATTTGAGGACGGAGACCATACCCTGCTGAAAGACAGTGGTTTCAAATGCATGCTCATGGAGCTATTAGATTCCTTGATTCACCACCGGGCCAGCGAGAAAATCACAGATACCCTCAATGGAGTGATTCACCTTGAGAAGTCATCGCCCTCCATCCAGTGGTTGACCGCTGATGAAGCAGAAAAAAAAGTTGAGCAGACTGATTCGCGTTGAAAGAAAAAGATCAGACGGTAAGCTCGCTATCATCTCCGGCCTTGGTAAAAAACAAAACAACTCCGCCCTCCCATCAAGCTGCTCCTTCACCGACCGCCACTCCGGCATAAACCTCACTTCTACAATGCATCTGGCGCGCCTTCAACCTGCCTTTAACCTACCTTTAACCTCGGTCCAACCTGCCTTCAACCTCCTTTCAACCTGCCTTTAACCTCGGTCCAACCTGCCTTTAACCTCCTTTCAACCTGCCTTTAACCTCGGTCCAACCTGCCTTTAACCTCCTTTCAACCTGCCTTTAACCTCGGTCCAACCTGCCTTTAACCTCCTTTCAACCTGCCTTTAACCTCGGTCCAACCTGCCTTTAACCTGCCTTCAACTGGTCAATGAAACCAAAATGTTGCTTATTTGGGCGTATGACCAACCAATTTTGAGAGTATTTAAACCTCTGAAACACCATATTGGTTTATTCAATGGTAGGCTATACGAAGTCGTAGGGTAAATATTAAAACCGCCTCTTGGGGTAAAGATAGCCCTTAAAAACTGAATTACATCTATAAAGTTAGGGTTAAAACACCCACCCAAGACAGCGGGGCAAGAGTTCAACCCGAAGCAAGAAAAAGCCCCACCAGACAACCAGACACCCAAAAACCCGGACAACTGACCAAACAGCCAGAACCGGACAACCAAACAGAAAGCAACCAGACAAAACACCAGCACCAGACACCCAGAGCAGAAATCCAAACCGAACACCAGAAACCCAGCCCAGACCAGACACCCAAACAGAAAACCAGGACCAGGCAACCAGACACCCAGGCAACCAAACCATCCGGAAAACCTCATGCAAATACTGATCAACCTCGACAGCACACACCCGATCTTCCCTGGCGATGGCATAGAGCCCAGAGCCAAGGCACTGATGGAAAGCTACATAAAGGAGCGCTTCTTCGACAGCCTGATTTACCAGGAGGAGGTACAGAAGGACTTCGCAGTATGGCTTGAGGCTCACCAGTCAGGCTCAACCGCCAGCCTGCAAACCAAAAGACAGGAGATCCGCAAGATCCGCTCGGCAGCAGAGAAAGGGATCAACACGGCTACCCTCTTCCGTGAAATGGATCGCCTGCACTTCGATGCTCGTAACAACGTTCCCGATAAGCAGGTCAACTTCGGCCTGTCCCACCTGATCGACACGGACTTCATAAACCGCATGGCAAAGGAAGCCCAAAGCGCCACGGTATCGCTCACCCAACGCCGCGGCCTTATGTTGTTCGGGGCAACCCTCATGGTGGGTATCCGTACATCGGAATGGACCACCGCTCGTCTGATTCAAGACAACCCACCAGTGCTTCCCGGGGAAACCACAGCGCACCCTATTCTGGTTGTCCAGACTGTGAAAACTCGGAACTCCGATCCTGACTGTCAACGCCGGTTTAAAACTGACCCACTTATCGGCAATATCGCCAATCTAAAACTGACCCACCCTTGGCGTTTAAGTGTTGGTTAATAGGTCTTGGCTACTGGCTGAGATCGGTGCGGTACCCGCCATTTTCTTATCCTTTAATCGATAACTTTCTCCCCGGATTTGGACGATGTGCGCGTGGTGTAACAGCCGATCCAATAACGCAGCGGTTAATGTCGTGTCGCCATAGAAGGCACTGGCCCATTGTGAGAACGGAAGGTTACTGGTGACAATGACACTGCCGTGCTCGTAGCGTTTGGCGATGACATTGAAGAACAGATTAGCCTCCTCACGACCAAATGGCAGATAGCCAATTTCGTCAATTATCAGTAGCCGTGGCGCTAAGATACTGCGCTTCAAGTACTGATCCAGACGCTCCTGTTTTCGGGCAATGACCAGTTGCAGCATCATGTCGGCGGCTGCAATGAAGCGCGTTTTGATGCCTTGGCTGACGGCCTTGTGACCCAAGCTGATGGCTAGGTGGCTTTTGCCGACGCCACTGGGACCTAGAAGCACCACGTTCTCTGCCCGCTCTACGAAAGCCATGCTCGTCAGTTCATTCAGCTGTTTGCGTGGGGCTCCGCTGGCGAACTTGAAATCATAATCTTCAAATAGCTTTCGCCCCGGGAAGCCTGCGAACTTCAGCAACGTCTCTCGGGATCGTTGTGAGCGGGCGCTCAGCTCCAGATTTAGTACCTGTTCCAAGAAGTCGGCCAGCGTGGCGTCTTGCGAAGCAGAATGGTCGGCGATAGCCGCCCATTCGCTGGCCAAGGTATCAAGTTTTAGGCTTGCGCAGGCGTGCTCGATACGTTGATGTTGCAGGTTCATAGACGAGCCTCCAGCAGCCGGTCGTAAACGCTGAGGGGATGCTGAAGGCTCTCTGTCGGAACAGGTCGAGTTGAGATCGGCCTTTGTTGTACCTCCGGTTGTGGCCTTAATGGCAGCGGCGCGAGATCAAAGCGCTCCTGATCCAGCCGTATCTGTGGTTTAACACCGGTGGTGCCATGAATGCGCTGATGCGCTATCAACTCAAGCCAAGGCCCTATATGCGCATTGGCCGTGGCCACGTCCAATCGCAAGCCAGCCTGATGCAGGGTGGCCGCCAGGGGCGTAATAAAGCTGCCCTTCAAGTAGCCATTGAAGCGTTCAACTTTGCCTTTAGTGCGAGCTCGGTAGGGCCGGCAGGCGCGGGCGATAAAGCCGTAATCCTGAGCTGTGGTCAGCAGTTGAGCGTTCCAGCGATGACGGCCCTCGCCGTAAGCATCACGCTCAATCATGATGGTCTTGGCGTTGTCGAACAGGATTTCCTGGGGGACTCCGCCAAAGTAATGGCAGGCCTCTTCGATGCCTTGCAGCCAGTCTTCCTGCCGCTCGTGTTCGGAGAACCGAACGTAAGTGGCGCGACTAAATCCCAGCGTGGCCACAAAGGCTTTGATCTTGCGCCGGTGACGGGAAATGGTCGTAAAATCGACCTGCATCTGTTTGCCAGGCGGCGTCTCAAAGCGAACCACCGGATCAGATTCAACGGTTTTGAAGTCAGTAATGTAGCGCTTGAGCTGGCTGATCCCGCCGGCATAGCCGCGATCCTGAATTTCTCTCAACAGCACAGTTGCCGGTATCCAATGTGGCTTCGCGGCTTCAATTCGCTCTAGCAAATAGTCTTTGTAGGAATCCAGCTTAGTCGCTCTCTGCGTTCGGTCTGGATAGGTGGGCACCGCGCTTAAATCCCGCAGGTAGCGGCGCACGGTGTTGCGGGACACACCCAGCTTCTGAGCAATGGCGCGAATGCTCTCGCCCTGACGATGCAATACATGAATTTCCACAAGTGTCTCCTGAGTCAACATCGGCCGCCGCTCTGATCGTGTGATTAGGCGGCCATTTTGCCTCAGGTGGGTCAATTTTAAGTCGGCGTTGGTGGGTCAGTATTACTTCGGCGGTGACACCTGACCCGCGTTATCTGGTACTGGAGGGTTTCAGCCGAGGCGCCCTGGGTATGATCGAGGCATGCGTAGAAATGACAGCCACCATGAACAACGGCCACTTAGGCCAGCTTGTCCGTGGCATGAGGCAAGCCATGATTCGCATTACAGACGACCCGGCCGCACTTGAGCTGATTGAGCACATCGACATGAAGACCGCCCGCAAAATATTTACTGTGGAATCCCGACGCGAGAACAGGAGCCCCGAGGCGGTATCCGCGGCTCTCGGTCACACCACCACGAATAACCTTCGCTGGTATGCCCAGGGCGACATTCATTGTGAACGGATCACCGACATACCGCTTGCCCGGGCCACCCTGAACGCCACCAAGAAGATCCGCGACCCACTGGCTGAACTGAACGAGCGCAAACAGTTGGCTGGCGGTAAATCTCTTACGGGCTACCCAGACCTTGGCATACAGGCTCCCGATGCCGGCCAGGACACCCAGAACAATGCCACTCTGGCTGACCGACTTCTGAACAATCAGGGCAACCGGTAATCCGCCAGCAGTGATGCAGGCAGCAAAAAAAGCACCTCGGGCTAACCTGCGTTACAAATAGGCCAACCTGAACCGACACATTGAGGCAGCGGCAACAGACTGCCCTCGGGAGTACCAGACCATGAGCACCACGACAGCCTCAGTACCAGCGATTGGGCAGACCGTCCAGCCGCCCACCTATGGCGAGCCTCACGATATGTCGGTTCCGCCAGCCTCATCCCAACCCGGGCAAGCCGAATCCGCGCTCTCGGGTAACCCTGATCTTCCAGGCTCACCGGAGTCCCGCACCATGGACGCCATTAAGAGTCGTGTTCTGGACAATCGCGGCGTAGGCCACCCAGAGGTCTACAGCCCGAAAAATCTGATCAACCCGAACGGCCTTATGGATGGCCACAAAGCCGGCATGAGGATCGCCGCAGCCCTGATACGGCGCCAGCGCATTGCCCTTGTGGCTGACTTTGACTGCGACAGCGCCACCGGTGCTGCGGTCATGAAGAAAGGCCTGAGCCTGATTTCAGAAACCCTGGCCCTTGCCGGCCGGCCCAAATCAACCGCCAACCCGGTTAGCCCCAACTCAGTATCGGATATCCAGATCGTCGTTCCCGACCGCCGGGCCCACGGCCACGGCCTGACGCCCTCGCTAGCCACTGAGGTTATCCACGACATTAAGGCCAACCTGATCATTACTTTGGGTACCGGTAGCAATGAGCACGCTGCGGCCATCCTGATCCACCAATGGCAGGACGCCCCGGACCTGATTGTTCTGGACCACCACGCCCCTGCAGGTACGGCCCCCGATACCTACGCCCTGATTAGCCCGAACCGTTCGGATTGCCAGTTTGAGTCCAAGGCTATCCACAGCACCGGTCTGGCCTTCTATATGCTCATACTGGTTCGCCGCTGCATGGTCGAGTTGATTGGGGGAACCCCACGCGGAACCGCTATGGCTGACCGCATTCGTGCCGTTCCGATGAACCATCTGTCGGATCTGGTTGCCCTGGGCACGATCGGTGACAAGGCGCCCCTGGATGCGAACAACCGCTTGCTGGTAAAGATGGGCCTGGAGCGAATCAATAAGGGCCACCAGATGACCGCCAAGGCGTCCCACGACAAGGGTTACCTGAGCTATGGCCTGCGGGCACTCCTGGAAGTGGCGAAGGCGACCTATCCAATCACCACCCACGACCTTGACGTACACGCCGCCCAGCGCCTGAACAGCGTAGGCCGACTGGCGCTTCCTGCAGGCTTACCCGATTGTGGTATTGAGTGCTTGCTGGCGGACAACCAGAACGATGCTACCCGGCTGGCCAAACGCTGTGATGATCTGAACACCCAGCGCAAAGACAGTCAGGCCGCCGTAGAGGCCCACGCCAAGACCACCCTCGACAGTGTTATAGCCGACCTGTCCCGAAACAATCTGACCACCCACAACCCGGATCATCCGCCAGCCACGGCGTTGGCGATGAAAGACGACACCTGGCACACAGGACTGGTTGGCTTGATTGCGTCACGACTGGCCACCCATACCGGCGCCACGGTGTTCTGCTTCGCTCCGGAAACCTCTGCCCAACCGCCTGATGATGCTCCCCATAACACCGGTACCGAGAATGCCGTGATCTGGCAGGACGCCCACCTACCAGAGACAGGCAACCCCGCATCCGGTGATGTGAACTGGCTCAAAGGCTCCGGCCGATCGGACAGTGTTCATCTTCGGGATGCCCTGGCGTTTATCCGTGCGAGCAACCCAGATCTTCTAATGCA
>Ga0307978_1001655_pt1 | contig 16348 bp, 15 predicted proteins | sample OrgLakmetage1056_FD_203151 | JGI IMG/M metagenome (GOLD analysis project Ga0307978, IMG submission 203151) | Saline water microbial communities from Organic Lake, Antarctica - #1056 | ecosystem: Environmental > Aquatic > Non-marine Saline and Alkaline > Saline | place: Antarctica: Organic Lake...
TGTGTCTGCTAATGTAGGCTGTTTCTGTAGTTTCATACATTAAAAATAAGCCTTAATGCCCTTATATACAAATGATTAAGGTGATTTAAAAACTTTATTTATTAGATTTTACCTTGCAACGGTCTTAGGTTACTTGTTGGAATAAAAGATTCCTCGTCGAAGCAAAAAAACTTCTCTGTCGGAATGACAAAGAGATTCCTCGTCGAAGCAAAAAAACTTCTCTGTCGGAATGACAAAGAGATTCCTCATCAAAGCAAGAACTTCTCATTTGGAATGACAAAAAGATTCCTCATCGAAGTAAAAACTTCTCTGTCGAAATGACATTTCGTAAGTGTCATTCTGAAGGAGCTATTTAGCGACTGAAGAATCTCTTTCTATCTAAAACATAAAGGTTACTTGTTGGAATAAAAGATTCCTCATCGAAGTAAAAACTTCTCATTCGGAATGACAACGAGATTCCTCGTCGAAGCAAAAAAACTTCTCTGTCGGAATGACAAGGAGATTCCTCGTCGAAGCAAAAACAGCTTATCTGTCGGAATAACAAAGAGATTCCTCGTCGAAGCAAAAAACTTCTCTGTCTGAATGACATTTCGTAAGTGTCATTCTGAAGGAGCTATTTAGCGACTGAAGAATCTATTCTATCTAAAGCATAAAGGTTACTTGTTGGAATAAAAGATTCCTCGTCGAAGTAAAAATTTCTCTGTCGGAATGACAAAGAGATTCCTCATCAAAGCAAGAACTTCTCATTCGGAATGACAAAGAGATTCCTCGTCGAAGCAAAAAAACTTCTCCTTTGGAATGACATTTCGTAAGTGTCATTCTGAAGGAGCTATTTAGCGACTGAAGAATCTATTCTATCTAAAGCATAAAGGTTACTTGTTGGAATAAAAGATTCCTCGTCGAAGCAAAAAAACTTCTCTGTCGGAATGACAAAGAGATTCCTCGTCGAAGCAAAAACAGCTTCTCTGTCGGAATGACAAAGAGATTCCTCATCAAAGCAAGAACTTCTCATTTGGAATGACAAAGAGATTCCTCGTCGAAGTAAAAACTTCTCTATCGGAATGACAAAAGATTCCTCGTCGAAGTAAAAACTTCTCTGTCGGAATGACAAAGAGATTCCTCGTCGAAGCAAAAACAGCTTCTCTGTCGGAATGACAACTGGATTCCTCGTCGAAGAAAAAAACTTCTCTGTCGGAATGACAAAGAGATTCCTCGTCGAAAAAAAACTTCTCTGTCGGAATGACAAAGAGAATCCTCTACCATGATAGTGGTAGAGAATTCTCTTTGTCATTAGCCTTAATTCTAATGTTTTCTATCCATAAGCAACCTAACGCCTACTTGGAAGTTGTTTAAATCTGTTACATTATTGCTAAAAATAGGATTTAAATTATATTGAGCAAAGATCGCGACCGTCTTCCAACCTACGAAAGCGCTTAAACCGTATAACAAATTATTGGTATTGAAATCGTCACGTTGCTTAAGTTTTTCATCTCTACGTCCATCATCAAATTTCAATTTTTGAGTGTTCCTTAAGTTAGAACCTACAAAGCCTCCGAGCCCCACTTTAAAGTCTTGGTCTGTAAATCGTTTATTTCCATTGTCTAAGACTGTAGTTTTAGAATTACCAAATTGAAGGTGAACAGGAAAGATCAAATTGTCCATTCTAAATTTCGACTTTTCCAGATCAAACTCAACCATATTAAACTCAAAAGGTTCCAGCTCGGTTTGTTCACCATTTGCAACAAAAAACTGATTGTTCTTAGGCTTTAAACCATTAAACTGAAAGGAAACTCCATAATTGATGCGTAAGAAGTTGCTTTCCTTAAATACTCGAGTACTCCATTCGTAACCAATTTCGAAGCTACGGCTTCCTCCAAATTTAAATGACGTATTATCTATACTTCCTCCGTCCAACACTGCATTATTAAAAGAAATACTGATAAATAATTCCTTTAAAGTTCTTGGTGAATAAGGCAGGTCTCTCTCATTTAACGGCTTGAACTCATTTTTTTCTTTGGGTGTATCTTTAAAGAAGTTGAGATCAAAATTAAATTTTGAAGGATTTAATCCCATGTCATTGATGACCAACAGGTAAGTATCATAATCTCCAAACTGATCTATCTCCACCTCTCCATATTTTTCTTTTTGAAATGAGGCCCAATCAAACACCAAATTTTGTGCATCCATTATGGTTTTGGCCGTTTGTTCTGCTGCCAAAACTTTAAGGTCTTGCGCTTCATCTGGTGAGAGATTACCCTCTTCCAATCTGGTATTGAGGTCTTTGACCTTAGTTTTTAAAAAGCTCTTCTCTTCGGTTTCTACTCTGTTGAGGAGCTGCTTTAATCCAATGGTTTCTTCTTCAGAAAAGGCGGAGAAATCGCGATCTTGAGCTTGTAATTGTAAGTTAAACAAGCTGGACATAAGGGCTATAATTAAAGTGATTTTTGCTAACATGGTTTTAAATTTTTAGGGATTAATTTGAGTCATATATAAGTCGATATGCTTTTAAAAGATTGGCGCCAACATATCTACGGGTATTCGAAAGTTATCGGGTTCCTAGACTGGTTTTGAGTTCTTTAAAGTTCACTTCTATCAACTTCCAAATTTTGTCTCTCAAGGATGTATTATCCTGTAGGTCGACCTCAGCCAAAAGAGATTCTGCTGTTATCTTTGTCATAAGATCTCTATCGGTTTTATTGGAAAGCTTTGCTCTAGCTTGTGCCAATAAAAGTTCAGTTTCATCTAAATTTTTCTGACTAAAGCGCTCAGCTTCCAACTCTTGCTCTACTTCGGCAAGCAAAGACGCTGCTTTTGTAGCAATATAAGATGGCTGCTGATCCAACTCAAATTTTGGGATTTTTATAGGTAATGAAGGCTGAGAAAAATCGACTTGTATGTCTTGAATCCCATGGGGTTGGAGCTGACTCAAACTTTTTATAGGGGGTCTAAGGGTCTCAATTATGGATTCTTTTTCTGCTGAATTTACCACCGATGGTACGGAGGTCGTCGACAGATATAAAGGAGAAAGTAAAACTAAAAGCCCGATAAACCCAGCGGCAATACCGCTCCATAACCAAAGGCTTTTAGTCTTGCTCGTCCTAGAAGTGGCTAATTCTCCTGTGATTTTTCCCCAGGCTTCGTCAGTAGGTTGGATTTCCCGCTGATCGAATTTATGTTGTAGGTCGTGTTTAAACTTGTCCATGAGAGGAAGATCTTAAGGTTTCTAATTTTGTTTTGAGGAGTCGTTTAGCTTTAAACAACTGTGATCTGGATGTCGCTTCAGAAATGCGAAGGGTTTTTGCTATGGCTTTATGCGTATAATCGTCTATAACATGCATAGTAAAAACCACTTTATAGCCTTCTGGCAATTCATCGATAAGGCCTTGTAAGTCTTCTACAGACCATTCGTTTAGAGTTGGCATCTCAACAGTTTCAAACTGTTCTACCACATCTGTAGAAAACTCGATGTGCTTTTTCTGTCTTAAAAAATCGATAGCCGTGGTCACCATAATCCGTCGGACCCACCCTTCAAAACTGCCTTTATTTTCGTACTGCTTTAGATTCTTAAATACTTTTACAAAAGCCGTAGACATGACATCTTCAGCATGATGAAAATCTGAAATGTAAATTCTACACACCGATAGCATTTTGGGAGCGAATCGTTTGTAAAGGCGATACTGTGCCTTTTGGCTATGCTGCTGAGCATCTTGGATATCTCGCTCTAAATCTCTATGTAAGTTTATCAGTTTCATAGGTTTCAATGAGGGGTCTATAAGTATAGACGATCAAAAAGCCTTTAGCGTTGCCTGAAGATTGGATTTTTTATGATTTATTTTTAAATTCCCTTATCACCAAGCATCCAATCCTAGGCTATACAAAGCATAAGATCTTATCTTGATCCAATAAAGATATCTAAAATAAATTCAGAAAAAATAAAAAAAGCAGGTCTATAAGCCGGGTTCTGTCATTCAATACAAATTGAATGCCCTATCATTTATCTAGGATTTTCGTTACCAAAAACCTCCATCTGTTTACCCTCCAAGATTGGGCGCACAACCCTCGAGCCTTGGTTTACATAACATTTCACCACATAGAGTTTACCGATTTCACTACAGCCGAACTGTACTTGCTTTCTGTTGCACTGGTCCTTTCATGCCTAGGGCATGACGACGGGTGTTACCCGCTATGTTTGTGCTATGGTGTCCGGACTTTCCTCCTTGTTCTGAACTTGATTCAGAATCGATTAAACTTTGAAACAAAATTTAACTAGTTGCCAAAACGAGTTCGGCACACGGCGATAGGGCGACCTGCAGTGCAAAAGTAAGGCTATTTCTGGAAGTATAGGGTAATGGAGAGTCTTCTTATCAAACAAAATTTAGATAAATTTTTAATCTATATCCATTACAATCTTGATGTTTTGTTTATCCAATTCCGACAGGTCTTCTGGTAAGAGTCCTATTTTTTTGGTAAGTCTTTTATTATCTATGGCGCGCATTCGATCTATCATGATGTCACAGGATTGATAAACATTAGCCTCCCCTTTTTTAATATGAACTCTCAATATTTCAGAGCTTTTCTTAACATTTGTGGTTATGGGACAGATCAATGTTGAAGGATGCGGAATTTTATTGAGTAAATCGGTTTGAATGACTAGAACTGGTCGAGTTTTTCCTGGCTCGGTTCCGAGTTGGGGATTCAAATCAGCAATCCAAATTTCAAATTGCTTAATCTGCATTTTCAATATTTTCAAATTCTTTGAGGACAGACATAGAGTCTTCTTGAACCAGCTCTGATTCTTTCTTTAGTTTTTCCTCCATGATTTGCTTAAGCTGCAATTTATTATAAAAATCTAGAGCCTCATTAATATACCGATGACGTGGTTTTTTAATTCTAGCGAGAATCTTTTCGGTTTCACCGAAAATAGATTCATCTATTTTAAGAGATATAGTTTTCATAATTCAATTTTATTTCATAGAGATATCTACTTTTAGTATATAATGAAAGTATATGTTATTATATAAATTGACTTGTAAACTAATATAAAGGTAGAATAGTTAAATGACTCAATTGTCCCATTAGAGAATTTTTCTTTTAAATCAATTCACTCCCCTTTTATTCAGTTCGACTCTGTACAGAGATGTTCTAGCTGTTTTCTTTCTTTTCCTCCAAAACTTACATTAGAGAGTTGTTCTGAAACTTTTATGGTTTTTAATAATTCACCTTGGAGTGAAAAGATATCCACTTGTGGTTTCCCACTCGTCGTAAGATATACGTTTCCTTGCTCATCAATGGTCATTCCATCGCCACCAAATTCAACAAACAGCTTTTTATGGGGTAGCTCGCCACTTTTTTCGATAGTGTATTGATATGTTTTTTCAGCTCTAGGATCAGTGATATAGAGGGTTTTACCATCAGGTGTTCCTATTAGCCCATTGGGTTTTATAAGATCTTCCGTCACACGACTAACAGAATTGTTGTCAGAACTGATATCGTAAACTTGCATACTCCCTTGAGGAAGTTGATCTTGATCATTTCCATATTTGGGATCTGTAAAATAAGCTCCGCCTTTTGGATTGATCCAAATATCATTGGTTCGGTTAAATTCCTTTTCATTGTATTGAATAGCTATTGGAGTATACTCTCCCTCTGGACTTGTCCTTGTAATTCTTAACTTTCCACCCTCACAGGCCCATAAATTTTGACCCTCGTCAAAATAAAGTCCGTTGGCTCCACTACTCTCTTCTCTATAAATCTTTAGACTATCTTCTAGTGTCCAGATATATATCTTATGGTCTGGAATATCAGTAAAATAGACATTCCCATGAACGTCAGCCGCTGAACCTTCAGTAAATTTGAATTCACCAGCTAGTTTTTCTAACTCTTTAAGAATCGTTATTTGAGATTTACTTTCTTTGTCTTGACTCTTTTCTTTAGTTTTAGTTCCACAAAAGAAAAGTGCAAAAGCGATTAAAAAATATCCGATAGTTTTTATGAGGTTTAGATTTTATGTTCTAAAATTTCAAAGTGTCATTCACATTAATCTTAGTCACCTCAAAAAAAGTTGGAGAAAAGGATTAAAAAGAGTGAAGGCCTGGTTACTATTATTTGCCACTATTCCCTTTTTTGAACTTTAAAGCTCTATCTGGATAATCGGTGATAAGTCCATCTACTCCTAGTTTTAATAGACTTTTCATTTGCTCTGGCTCATTGGCTGTCCAAGGAATAAGTTTCATCCCTTTAGAGTGCACGCTATCCACCATACTTTTATCCACCAAAGGAAAATAAGGACTATAAATGTCCGGTACAAATCCCAATTGCTCTAAAGCTGGATCTAAATCCGTATTGTAGACCAAAGCAGCTAAACTTATCTCTGGATGAAATTGGTGTAATTCTTTTAAAATCCTAAAGTCAAAACTTTGTAAATTCACTTTTGTCATGTTGGTTTCTTGCTGAAGAAGATCCACGACCAGTTTCACAAAAACTTGTGGGTTTGGATGATAAATTTCATCCCCTTCCGATGAACTTTTTAGCTCGATATTGAAGTTAATCTTCTTACCGTGATTTTTGCTAATGCTATCTGCCATATGTAACACCTCTATGAGGAGGGGTTTGTAAGCGGTCTCCAACTGCTGTTCCGGAAATGCTGGATTATATTTACTTCCACAGTCGTAAGTCAATACCTCCTCGTAAGTCATTTGAAAGATGTTGTAGTCTTTTTCACTTTCCTTAGCCATAGAATTTCCATCAGGACCTAAACAAATATCAGCATTCATCCAAGGTTCGTGAGACACGACTATCTGATTGTCTTTGGTTACAACCACATCCAACTCCAAGGTATTAACTCCAAGTTCCAATGCCCTTTGAAAAGCATATAGGGTGTTTTCAGGAGCTAAACCTCTGGCTCCGCGATGGCCTTGTAAATCGAAAGTATGTGTCGAAAATTTTGAAATGGTTTTGTCTTTAGTGGTTTGAGCCGTTAATGAGGGAATCGCTAATATAAAAACAAATAGGTATTTCATCAGTTCTGGATTTGAGATTTAATAAATTTTTCACTAGAATTGAGTACCGATATCCAATCTTTCGATCTCAATTCACTAGCAATAACGTGATTCCCTGTTTCAGGGAAAGCTTGCTTTTTTTTCTGGGAGTCTGAAGTTCCCAGCTGACTGTACATCTCCAACATAGCTGGGACCGAAACAACTTGATCTTGTTCCTTCTCATTTTTATAGTAATACGCCATAAAAACTGGACATTCAACTGCCTTAAAGGTCTCTAGAGTCATCGTTTGTTGCAGCATCCCAATTAAGGCTACATAAGCATTAATATGGTACTGCGTTGACCAGAATTTGTTCTCAGATTCAGAGCGATCTATTTTTTGGACTTCCCCGCCGATCATAGATTTAAACAGTTCACGGCCTTCTGGGGTGGTTATTTGATTCATCATGGGGTTTTTAAGACCTACAAAGGGGGAATACAAGACTAAGCCTGCAATATCTTTATAGTGGGAAGCTAAATATAAACTGAGTGTACCTCCGGTAGATGTGCTGATGAGAATTACTTTTTTACCAAGTAGTCGACCAATATCTAAAGCCTCTTTAGCGGATGCGATGTACGTCTCTTTGGTGAGTTCTTTAAAGCCTTCGGTTCCACTTCTCCCATGACCTTTAAGTCTGGCGTAATAAACGTTTGCCTTAAACGTTTTTGACAACTTGGAGACCACGGGTTCTCCCTCCGTCCTACTCGCTCCAAAACCATGGAGGTAAACAAAAGCAAGCTCTGTTTGCTTATTTGGTTGATCTGCCCACGAAATCATAGCATTGTTATCCTCTTTTAAGTCCTCTACCGATGCCTCCTCCCCTTGAAGCCATTCGTCTACAGAATTTAAAGTAAAAGGGACACTCGACTGGGCTTGAAGCTGGAGGCTAAAAAGGGTTAGTAAAGTAAATTTAAAAAGCGTCTTTGGTTTTATAGTCATTTTAATAAATTTTAGATAAAGATACTATACATTTTGACTTAAAATCTTACTGAAAATTGAACTCCATAAAACTGTGGAGGCCCAGCGATAAAGGTTGGTATTCCAAAAGCCTGACCTGTATTTCCTGCATCTATAATAAATTCTTCATCGAGTGCATTGGTTACAAAAAATGTCAACTCTTTAGTTTTGTCTAGACGTATTCCAAGTCTTAGGTTAAGAAGTCCATAGCCGTCTTGTGAAATTTCTGGAAGGTTATCCTCTTGAAAAGAGACTTTAGATTTAAAGGAATACGTAGGTCTGAAAAAGACCTCAGCTTTTGAAGATAAAGACACATTAACATCTGCTCCCAAGGAAAAAGAATGCTCTGGTGTAAGACGGAAGCGATTACCCGCTAATTCTTGAGGATTCCCATCTTCATCGGTGTCATCAAAAGTGGCATCTATATATGCATAATTTGCAAAAAAACTAATGTCCTTACTCACGGCATATTGTAAAGAAGTTTCAAACCCATAAGAAGTTGCACTACCACTATCATTAGGAATTGCCACTAAACCATCAACAGGATCAAGCCTAGCAATAGTGGTCTGGAAATTTTGATAGTCGTAGTAATAGGCATTAGCATCAAACTGAAGTCTGTTATCCATAAATAAAGTCTTTACTCCTAACTCATAAGACCAAACGGTTTCTTCGGATAAGACATTCACATCAGTAGCCGTAACATTGATGACATTAGGTCTGCGACCTCGAGCTATGTTTCCAAAAGCTGTTACTTGCTTATTGAGCTTATAATCCAATGCAAAACGACCTACAGCAGAGGTGAAGCTTTCACTCGCTTTTCTCCTTCCATTGGTTGGTGCAAAAATATTATTAGGAAAGCTACCTAAAAAATTTCCTAAGACTCCAGGCTGTTCTGCGTTGTCGACTTCTAAAGCCGCATTACTATTTTCCCAAGTTGCTCTAAGACCTAAAGTCGCAGTCAGTTTTGCTGTCACATCATAAGATCCATCTATAAAAATGTCGCCAGAATAATTTTTTCCAAAATTAGTGGATCTCTCCGAGTTAAATTCTTGTAAAGGAGCTCCTGCTAAAGGACCAAAAGCAGGATCATTTGGGATATTAGGGATGATAGTTGGAACACCATTAACAATAAAATTATCTGGAGCGAGGAGTAAAGCAGCATAGCTTTGCTCATTAATTTCTAAAGGCACAGATTGTGAGCCGTTTTCCGCAAAGAAATTGACTCCAAAAAACCCTCTAAAACGTTCGTTAGTATCAAAATTAAACCTGAGTTCTTGACTAAATTGATCACCTTTAGACTCCTCTCTGAAAAACAGGACTGGTGCTGCAGTTCCATCGGCATCAAAAGCTTCGTTTGAGTCAAAGGTGCGGTAGGCCGAAATAAGAGTGAAATCCCAATATTGTGAGAGGTCATGTTTTAATATAGCGGTAAGACCCCAGACATCTCTATCTAAACCAAGCTCTTCCCCACGTTCTAAATCCGCAAATGAATTGGGATTGGTATCTCCACCAATTGGAGCAAATCGCCGACTTTTGAAAGAAGTTCCAGGGGGAGTATCTCTTTGCCAGTTAGCGATAAAATCTAAAGTTGTGTTGTCGCCAATGATATACTTGAAGGCTGTTCTAAAGGCCAAAGTTTCCTTTCCATTAAGATTTCCACCAGATCGATTCTCTAAGAATCCATCTCTAGCATTATAGATCCCAGCAACCCGAACAAATAATTTATCTTCTACCAGTGGAGTATTCACGTGTCCTGTAAGTAGGCGTTGATTGAAATTACCATAAGCAGCTTTTATGTATCCAGAGTTTTCGTTTTTAGCCTTATTCTGTATAAGATGTATCGCTCCAATTTGTGCTCCACGTCCAAATAAAGTTCCCTGAGGACCCTTGAGGACTTCAACTCTTTCCATGTCGTAGAGCTCAACAACTGAGCCTCTAGATTTACTGATGGAGACTCCATCTTGAAACACAGAAACCCTTGGTTCAACCCTAGAGTCACCACTATCTGAAGTAATACCACGGATCACGATACCTGGATTATTTACACTCTGAATTTGAATTTGAAGCCCAGGTACAAATTCTGAAAGTGCATCGTATTCAAAAGTATTGGTATTCTCCAAAAATTTGCCCCCGTAGGAGGTGATAGCTATAGGTACATCTTTGTTCAATTGCTCTCGCTTTTGAGCAGAGACCATAATTCCATCGAGCATATAGCTGGATTCTTTTAATTGAAAAGATAATTTTAGAGGTCTTAAAACTTCCACCTGTTGCTCTATCGTTTCAAAACCTAAATAAGTCACTTTCATAGTATAACTTCCCTCTGGTATGTTTTTGAGCTCGAATTTACCATTAACATTGGTAACAGAACCTTTATTGAGCTCTGGAATCATCACATTAGCATCTGGAATAAGATTCTTCTGAGTATCTGTAATTTCACCTGAAATGGTATGCGATTGAGAAAACCCTGAAAAGCTTAAAACACATAAAGCCATTAAAATAAAGTAAGTTTGTTTCATAGTTGATTTAGTTTTTTCAAATGTAGAACGCGATATATCAGCCTACATTAAGAGAAAAACATAAAAACATTAACAAGCTTATACTCAATATAAAGATAGAGTTACGGCTTAACATTAAGGGGTTGATAATTTAAACCTAAACTAACCTTTTCATAAATTTAAAATGGGTAGAAAGGCCTAATCAAAGTAATTGATGCTTATCACTTCGAGTGATTTTCGATAGAAAATCGTATCGAGAAGTGGTTTTGGCTTGTCGAGTTCTCACCCTGTCACTTCGAGTGTTCGCCTCAAGCGGATGTATCGAGAAGTAAAACTAGGGTTTAAAAGTGAATAGTTTAGCATTGTCGAGTTCTCGATACGATTCCATGAGATTTCTTTCGAATCTCATGGAATCACTCGAACTGACGAAGTGATTAGCGCCTGTCACTTCGAGTGTCCGCCTCAAGCGGATCTGTTGATGGAATAAAGTAAAAGACTCAAACTTCATTCATAACTTAAACGAGCATCTCTTTTAAAATTTCTTTACAAATGACTTTTCCATGATCCAGACTCAACCCCTTCTGAAGTGATGGATCGGAATTACAGGCCTCTCTCCATCCTTTTTGAGCGATATCTAGCACATATGGAAAAGTAACGTTGGTAAGTGCTAAGGTAGAGGTGTAAGGCACCGCACCTGGCATATTGGTCACACAATAGTGTACCACATCATCAATGATATAAGTAGGATTTTCATGGGTCGTCGGTCTTGTCGTTTCAAAACACCCCCCTTGATCTACCGCTACATCCACCATAACCGTACCTGGAGTCATATCCTTAAGCATATCTCTAGTAATCAATTTTGGAGCTTTCGCTCCAGGAATCAATACTGCACCAATAATTAGATCTGCCGTTTTGATATGTTTCCTAATGTTATATTCATTGGAAAAGGCAGTCACCACATGACTTGGCATAATATCATTCACATACCTAAGTCTTTTCATATTGATATCAAATATCGTAACATGAGCTCCAAGACCAGAAGCCATTTTTGCGGCTTGAATCCCAACGACTCCAGCGCCCAGAACTAGGACTTTACCAGGAGGTACTCCTGGAACTCCTCCTAAAAGAATGCCTTTTCCTCGAATGGGTTTCTCCAAATATTTAGCGCCTTGCTGAGTAGCCATACGTCCAGCGACTTCAGACATGGGCGTTAGCAAAGGTAAACTACCCTCCTCATCTTCTACGGTTTCATAAGCAATACACACTGCTTTGGAAGCAATCATAGCTTGCGTTAAAGCCTCACTAGAAGCAAAATGAAAATAGGTGAAAATAATTTGACCTTCTCTAACAAGCGCGTATTCCTTTTCTATAGGTTCCTTGACCTTGACGATCATCTCTGCTTTTTCATACACAGCCTCTAGACTTGATAAAATCTCTGCACCCGCTTCTATATAGTCCTGATCTTCAAAACCACTAGCCAAACCAGCTTGAGTTTGGACATATACGTGATGTTTTCTTTTCGTCAATTCAAAAACACCTGCTGGGGTGATAGATACCCGACTTTCATTATTTTTAACTTCAATGGGAACTCCTATTTTCATAAGTACTTTCTTTTTAATCATAACCTATAAATTTAGGGGTATATAATTATTATTATATAATAAATGTAATTATTACCCCCCTATTTTAATACCTATATACTAATTAATTATAAAAATAAATTAAAGCCCCCCCCCCTATTTAATATAATTTAAACTCAGAAGGAATGAGTTTGAAGGGTCAACTGTCCCTAAAGTAAAAAGAGAATGTAGGAAAACCTATAAATTTAATTTGCCATTGGATATATAATTGTCACAATTCAACCTGAAAATAAAACTTGATTTTGTTCCATAAAAAAAGGCCCTGCGATTGCAGAGCCTTTTTTTATACTTATGAATGAAAAGAATTACATCTTCACATCGAATCGGTCTAATTGCATAACTTTAGACCAAGCGGATACAAAATCAGTTACAAATTTTTCATCAGCATCTTCAGTAGCATAGACTTCTGCTAAAGCTCTTAACTCCGAGTTTGATCCAAAGATCAAGTCAGCGCGAGTAGCAGTCCACTTTGTATCGCCTGTTTGCCTGTTTTTAGAAATAAAGACTTGTTCTTTATCATCTTTAGGCTCCCATTTATGGGTCATATCTAAAAGGTTTACAAAGAAATCTGTGGTTAGCTCTCCAGTACGATCTGTAAAGACTCCGTGTTGAGCACTGCCATGATTTGCTCCTAGTGCACGCATCCCTCCTATAAGGACAGTCATTTCTGGTGCAGTTAAGGTGAGTAACTGAGCTTTATCTACCAATAGCTCTTCAGTGGTTAAGGTGTATTGCTTTCCTTGATAGTTTGTAAATCCATCAGCCATAGGTTTAAGCAATTGCATAGATTCCATATCGGTTTGTTCTTGTAGCGCATCGGTTCTTCCCGGCATAAACGGCACCTCAATAGTATGACCAGCTTTTTTGGCGGCTTGTTCTATCGCTGCATTCCCTCCGAGGACGATTAAATCTGCCATAGACACCTCTTTGTTGTTATACTTTGTATTAAAATCCTTTTGAATCATAGCCAGTTTAGAGGCCACTTTATCCAATTGTATAGGATTATTAGCTTCCCAGCTGCGTTGTGGCTCTAATAGAATATGTCCTCCATTAGCTCCCCCACGTCGATCGGAATCTCTGTAAGTAGATGCTGAAGTCCAAGCTGTTTCTACCAACTCTGATGTATTTAGACCTGACTTCAAAATTTCAGTCTTTAACGCTTTAATATCTGCGGCATTGACCATTTCGTAATTTGCTTTTGGAATAGGATCTTGCCATATAAAATCTTCTTTTGGAGCTTCAGGTCCTATATAAGTTGACTTTGGTCCCATGTCTCTGTGGGTTAACTTAAACCAAGCTTGAGCAAAAGCTTTATTGAACTCCTCTGGATTCTCATAAAAGAACTTAGAAATTTTTAAATAATCAGGGTCTTTAATCATCGTTAAATCTGTGGTCAACATGGTTGGTCTGTGCTTTTTCCCTTCAATGTGAGCATCAGGATAGATTTCTTCAGAATCCTTGGCAACCCATTGGTATGCTCCTCCGGGGCTTTTGGTCAATTCCCACTCATTTTCAAATAAGGATTTGAAGTAACCTTGGCTCCATTCTGCTGGAGTGCTAGTCCATATTACCTCCAATCCAGAAGTGATGGCATCTTCTGCTTTTCCAGATTTGTAAGAACTCATCCATCCTAAGCCTTGATCTTGGATAGAAGCTGCTTCAGGGGCTGGACCTAGAGATGCATCGCCTGCTCCATGGGTTTTACCTATAGTATGGCCTCCAGCAATAAGAGCGACTGTTTCTTTATCGTTCATTCCCATTCTTCCAAAGGTTTGGCGAATTCCATCTGCAGCAAGTGCTGGATCTGGATTTCCATCAGGACCTTCAGGGTTTACATAAATCAATCCCATTTGAACAGCAGCTAAGGGCTGCTCAATATCTCCATTTTCGTCATAGCGCTTATCGTTTGCTAACATTTCATTTTCTGCTCCCCAATAGACATTACTGGAGGGCTCCCAGGTGTCTTCACGACCACCACTAAATCCAGCTATCTCTAAGCCCATATCTTCATAAGCAAGAGTTCCTGCAAGAATCATTAGATCGGCCCAAGAAATACTCTTACCATACTTCTGTTTAATTGGCCATAACAGACGTCTTGCCTTATCCAGGTTAGCATTATCTGGCCAGCTATTAATCGGCGCAAATCGCTGTTGACCATCTCTAGATCCGCCTCGACCATCTGCTGTTCGGTAAGTTCCTGCACTATGCCAAGACATCCGAATAAAAAACGGACCATAATGTCCATAATCTGCAGGCCACCACTCTTTAGAATCTTTCATCAGTGCGACTAAGTCGGTTTTTAAAGCTCCATAATCTAGGGCTTTAAAGGCAGCGCGATAATCAAAATCTTCACCCATAGGATTGGATTTTTGAGAATGCTGTCTCAAAACACTTAAATCTAAAGAATTGGGCCACCAGTCTTTACCCCCTGTTCGTTTGGTTGCCATTTCTTCTGCTACTGAAGATTTCTCCTGCATCTTAGCATGGGGATTTCCACCGTCTTTAACTTTTATCCTGATACCTGTTACAGGACAGGTCTTATATTCAGGTTCGGCGTTTTGCTGTGCAAAAGCAACCACAACAAACAAACTAAATGCTGCAATTAATAATTTTTTCATGAGTATAAATTTATTTATGATAATCAAAAGTAGCACTAAACCCTATCCTGAAGTCTTGCTTAAAATTACATTTTTTGATTGACATATTAGATTTTCTGATAGTTAAACGTTTTGGTATTGGGTAAGTCTATTGATTAGGAGGGGGCTTATTTGGAGATTATGCCTCTAGTTGTTCTATTTTTTGAGATGGCATGCGCGTCTGTTGTCGATGAATAACAAATCAGAATTTAAATGAAATATTTTTTGGCAATCCTAAATTAATAGTAAATTTAAATCAAAAAACCAAAGCTTATGTCACCTTCAGTCATCTTTCAAATCGTTAATACCATCGTTCTACCCGCTTGGTTAATCTTGATTTTTTTTCCAAACAAATCATGGAAAAATACAGTGATCAATAGCCTTACCATAGCGATGTCTCTGGTCTATGCATTCTATGTTGTGACGGGTTTGGGTGATTTGGATATGGAATCCTTCAATGAGCTTGAAGGTGTAAAAGCGATGTTTACCTCAGACGTGGCTGTTCTCACCGGTTGGGTGCATTATTTGGTCTTTGATCTCTTGATCGGAAATTGGATTTTAAACCAATCCCAAAAACACAAAATCAATCATTATTTTATAATCCCGTGTCTGTTGCTTTGTTTTGTGTTTGGCCCCGTGGGGTATTTGGTGTATTCCATCATTAAAGTCGCTAAAACAAAGCGTTTGGATTAAAGTTTTGGGCTTGTCACTTCGAGTGATTTTCGATAGAAAATTGTATCGAGAAGTAAGACGGGTTAAGTTGAGTTCTCGTTCTGTCGAAGTCATGGATGTCACTTCGAGTGTTCGCATTTTGCGGATGTATTGAGAAGTAAGATGAGTTAAGTCGAGTTCTCGCCCTGTCAAAACCATGGATGTCACTTCGAGTGTTCGCATTTTGCGGATGTATCGAGAAGTAAGACGGGTTAAGTCGAGTTCTCGCCCTGTCAAAGTCATGGAGGTCACTTCGAGTGATTTTCGATAGAAAATTGTATCGAGAAGTAATACGGACTTTTTTCTTAATTTTAAACAAAACTCTATGACATAATGTATTGTGTTTATATCCTTCGATGCTCAGACCAAAGCTTCTACACTGGAATCACTTCAAACTTAGATGAACGTTTAAACGAACACCAAAGTGGAAAGCACGCTGAGAGTTATACCTTTAAGAGACGTCCAGTAAAGTTGATGTATTATGCAGAGTTTACAGAAGTTGAACGGGCTATTTCAACGGAAAAACAAATTAAAAAATGGTCAAAAGCTAAAAAACAAGCTTTAATTGATGGGCAATTTGAAAAGCTTCCTAATCTTGCGAGAAAGAAGTTTAGGGATTAATGAATTGACTTTGTCGAGTTCTCGATACAATGACTCGGCTATCGCCTCTCCATCACTCGAACTGACAAAGAGATGGATGTCACTTCGAGTGATTTTCGATAGAAAATTGTATCGAGAAGTAAGACGAGTTAAGTCGAGTTCTCGATACAATGGCTCGGCTGTCGCCTCTCCATCACTCGAACTGACAAAGAGATGGATGTCACTTCGAGTGATTTTCGATAGAAAATTGTATCGAGAAGTAAGACGAGTTAA
>Ga0307978_1001659_pt1 | contig 16328 bp, 13 predicted proteins | sample OrgLakmetage1056_FD_203151 | JGI IMG/M metagenome (GOLD analysis project Ga0307978, IMG submission 203151) | Saline water microbial communities from Organic Lake, Antarctica - #1056 | ecosystem: Environmental > Aquatic > Non-marine Saline and Alkaline > Saline | place: Antarctica: Organic Lake...
GGGGCTTGGCTAGATTCTAATAGCTAGTGAAACATCTTTCTATATAGCTAGACTACTGCTGAAAGCAGGGTGTAGCCTACTCAGAAATCAAGAAAGAGCGCAGCATCCTTGGGTTCGAGAGCATCACATTTCTGCTTTGTCTTGTCCGCCAAATGACCCCAGTCGTCAAAGAAGCGAGTATCGAACGCGTCCCTGATTTTTGGGACCCACGGTGCTTCAATCTGTCGATGTCGCAACGCCTGCAAGTCAATCTCCTCGAACCAAGGCTGCTCAAATATCTCGCGCTCCCCTCGAGTCAGCGAGCCGAGACGCTGCGTAGGATCCTTAGCCAAGAACTTGGAGATGATGGCGGTCGCCTCTGGGCTAGCACCCTCTGGAGCTTCGTAGTCGTCTTGGACAATACTCTGGAAGAGCGTCATTTGGTCCATACCCTCGCAGTAAAAGGGATTCTCGCCAGTAATCATTTCGTAAATCAAAATACCAATGCTCCAGTGATCAGCACTACAATTGTGACCTCGTGTCATGACGACTTCAGGTGGTAGATATCCCGGAGTACCACATAGGGTATATGTTTTATCGGGCACGTGTTTCGCGAAGCCAAAGTCAATAATGGTGGGATACCCAAAGCGGTCGATCAGGATATTCTCGGGCTTGAGATCTCGAAACACGAACTTTCCACGGTGCATATAAGCCAGCGCGTCAGCAATGGCAACAGCGTAAAATCTGGCTTGCGCTTCTGGAAGACCATCCTTGTCGCCAGGATGCATAAGGCTGAACAACTCCCCACCTTGAACCAGTTCCTCCAGCATGTATAGAAAATGAGCATCTTGATACGTTGCGAATAGCTTGATGATAAAAGGATGATTCATCTTCGTCATGGTCTTCTTTTCTTCAACAACGTGGTGAGCTTGACTCTCTTGCACCAAGTCATACTTGGTTTGGATTTTCAGAGCATACGGACGGCGTGTGTTGTCGGGCAAGGTTTCTGACACGAGCCACACTTGACCGAAGTTACCTTCGCCAAGAATCTTGTGACGTTCAAGGTCTTCGAGTTTGGCGGTCGTTCCTGGTTCCACTTGCTCGCAAGGGGCATCAAGAGGTAAACGGAGGCTCTTTTGTCGTGAAAGTTTGAGTTCGTCAGCACCGCCAATCTCAAAGACAGTCTGGCTTTCCATGAGTGTCAAGACTCCGCACACGCAGTCTTCCATGACTCGGACCGTGTACGGAGCGACCACCAATACCTCTTCGACATTACTTGAATTCATCATTTCTTGTCCAAAATAGCCCCCTTGCTCAATGATTTCATCGCGACCTCGCCGTGTTGTCAAGTGCACTTTGCCTTCGCGTACAAGATAGATGCTTGCTCTAGTCTTTTGCCCTTGTCCAAGGATATTCCGGCCAGTGGCAAACTTTTTATCATTGAGAAGGTGCGCCAGCGTGGTCATTTGTGGGGCATCCAGCTTGGCATCAGCAATCACCTTGATGCCCTGCAGCACCCGCAAGTCTTGCGCTCGCAAAATAAGACGCGACATGTCACCCAACACTTTCTGGAATGTCGCGCGATCAATCGAAAAGGCAATGCCTTGCGTAAGACCAATGACATTAGCTGCACGTGGCTCGCTAGTGGCCAAAGACCGTTCGCCAAAATAATCGCCAGGACCTAGGGTTTGGTCTTCGTACTCGGTGGAACCGACAGAAATATCCTTGATCAATACTTGACCCTCTTGCACGAGATAAAACGATTCCCCAAGGTCGCCTTTTTTCACCAAAAAGTGACCCTTTTCAAAAGCAATGGGTGTCATGACTTGAGCCAGCTTTTTCAAGTCAGTATCGGTCAAGTCACTCAAAAAGCCGACGCTTCGCAGCAGCTTTTGTTTTTCGTCGGACGAAATGCTCGTCTGCGACTGCAGAATAAAGCGAAAAGTGGTTTGATCGACGCGAAATAGTTCCGTTATGCCCCCCGCAGTGACAGTGGTAGCCCGCGGAGATGTATACAACAACGCCAATTCGCCAAAGGAGCTTCCTACATGCTTGTTTTTACCCACTTTGATTTCATTGACGTAAAAGCAGACTTTGCCCGATTGCAAAATATAAAAGTAATCGCCTGGATCGCCTTGCTTGATGATTAATTCGCCCTTTTGAAAGGTACACTTTTCGAAAGCCGAAACCAATGGTTTCAAGTCGCGGTCCGTGAGATCCGAAAACACAAAGTTGCGTTTCAAGGCCTTGCGAATGAGTTTCTTTTCGTCCTTGCTGCGAGAAAACTTTGGGGGCTGGAAATCAGTTGTCAAGTCAATTGGCTTTTGGTAAACGTTCAAGTTGAGAGATACGCGACGAAGTTCCTTAGTAGAACTACGCTTGAGGACATGTCGTGATGATGGCAGCTGCTGCTCTTCTTCTTCCTTAACAACAGTAGCATCTGGATCCTTGAGGACGGCTGTAGAGGCAGGAGAAGTTACGTCAGTTGTTTCTTGAGTCACAAGGGGCGCTTCGTTAGCTGGCTCTTGCGCGAAAGGCGGCTCTTGAACGATGGGAAACGTGCCGCTTGCAACAGCTCGCCGCGGTGATAACACCGCTCGCGGTGACGACGTCGCTGTCGCTCGTGGTGCCCTAATTTTGGCTGCTCTCGCTGATGCCACGGAAAATGACAGTTGCCTACTGTTTGTAGGAATAGTACTAGCCGTCGTCGTCGCCGTCGCCGCGGGTACATTGGTCTTCGCAGCATTCAATTGCATGGAAGCTTCCCGACGAATCGTTGCCTTGGCTGACAACTTTTTGTTTTTGCCGCCTCGGCTAGCAACTCCGGCAATGTGATTGGGAGAGTTTGCCAAGTTGTTATCAAGTGTCGCGTCTTGTACCTTCCATTTCGACAAGAGTGATTGAAAGCCAAGACTCTGTTGTGCCGTAATGGTGGCTTCGTCGTCGGCCGAGTTGTCGCTGTCATCGCCGTCGTCTTCTTCTTGCTCGCGATCGGTGGTTTCTTCAATGATGGAGTCGTTGGGCGCCATGTTGGTTTCCTTCTCTGCTTGCAAAAGGTGAAGATGGAGAGCTAAATGTGTGTGGAATGCAATCCCTTGAGTTTCAGAGCCGATACTTTCTAGTAGATAACCACTACTGTTGCTGGTTGATAATGCGTTCGAGTAGAGTCTTTCTTCAGTCTTGAGTCTTTGCGGACACCGGCAGTACGGTAACCAACCAATAAGAGTGGATGTGACCAAGGGGATTTTACCTGGGAGGTTTACTGGCGCCATAATTCCGTAATAAAAAGCCTGACGATGATCTGCACCGTAAACCCGGATTTCTCGGTCCGAAACTGACGTCAGTGTCACCACAACACGGCAAAACAACCGATAACAACTTGCTATTGACCATGGCGGATCAGGCACCTTCGCGTGCCGTTCTCCCTGCAGTAGCCCCAGAAGTTACTTTGGTAGAGTCTAACAAAGCAACTTCTGGGGCTACTGCAGGGAGAACGGTAGTTTTAAGCGAGAAAAAGGCCATGGTCAATAGCACGGTAGCTTCAGAAACTCTTTTGGTAGAGTCTACTAGAAGAACTTTTGGGGCTGTTGTATACAACACAGCACGCGAAGGTGTCTGATCCGCCATGGTCAATAGCAAGTTGTTATCGGTTGTTTTGCCGCGTTGATGTATTTTGTCGTTTGTCGTTACTTTTTTGAATGTTTTCGGGCCGTGAAATCCGGGTTCACGGTACAGATCAGCATCAACGCACTAAACCTCCCATGTAATCCCCTTGATGTGATGAGTGAGAGGGAAGAGATCATGGATGGAGCGGACAAATACTTCTAGCGAATGACTCCGATGACCGCATTATTTGTTTCAAGAACACTAGGGGGCTTATATATGTTTAATTGTGTCACTTTTTAAGTACTACTCGTCTCAAACGAAGGGGAAAACCGCCACGAAGTATTCAATATTTGTAAAACAGAAACGCGTCAATAACAAAATTGCCCCCAATTAGTATATATTGTTTATTTTATTTACTGAATAAACGCAACTGTAGTAATAACTACAGTATCTTATGGTATTACGTATTGATAAGGGAACAAGGCTTCTATTCTTTGCTATGCTGATGTATCCTACTGTATGTACAGGTGACTTTATTGAGTCGACAATTGCTAGAACAAGACTTCCGAATCGGAATACCTAGCTTATCTGACACACTTCCTGAAAGACCGAAAGACAATGGGTTAAAAAGGAAGATCTCAGCCTGTCCTTTCACGAGGGGGATGAAAACCAAGCTAACCCTTTGATAGCCGGAGGTCGGTCTCTCTCAGTGTCGATTCTGCATAGCGCGATCATCCAAGGCCGACGATTGCTTCAAAGTTTGGCCGCAGTATCAAGTAGCTCGGACCGGGCCGCGGATTGGCGTTGGTGCTGTCCCTTCAACAGTGGCCGCAAGGCATTGCACCATCAATAAAATCCCTTGCCGGGACTAAACTGAGGCGGACTAGTCAATCAGAGAAGGAACAAAGAAACTTCAAGCCAGAATCTTGCATACCGATTGCTTGCCATCCCCCGTACTCATCATCTCTCGGAGCGGCGTTCCCATAAGGAAACAAAGTGTGGCCCTTCCGAAGCCACCTCCCCTTAAAACGCCTTCAAATACTCCAGCAACTTGCCAATCACCAGACGGATGCCTGTGTAGTAGTGCTGAAGGGACATATTCATCATCGTCTTCTTTCCTTTTGGCCCGATCCAGCTCGCTGTTTGCGTCATCACCACCGCCAAAGGAACAAGCGCATCAGATGGGAACAGCCGAGGCAGACGCACACGGCCAGCACAGCAGCACTCTGGCAAGATTTGCGTTACCGTCTACTGCCACACGAGATCACTACCAAAAGTGGCCGTGACAAATGCACACTGCCATTCAACAGTCCAAGCGAAGCCCTGAGCTCCAATCCATCTCACTGTCCGTGGAATAACAATGCCAAAACAAGCGCACCAGAACGAAATGGACGGAGCAAAGGCACTCCACAACCAGCTCACCAAGCGCAAAGCAGCACTCTGGCGAGACTTGCGTTCCTGCGGTATCGCAAGCGAAACAGAACGGAACAGCCGTGGCGGCCGGCGCCTGTTGGTCGAAGGATGTTTCTGGTGGAGTGGCTCTGTTTGGTGGCACTTCTACTGCTACTGAGCTCTCCATCGCAACTGGGCTGGCTTTCTTGGACTCTTGTGGTTTGGACATGTGGCTGCTGTAGCCGCTGTTGCAATTCCCAGCGTGTCTACCAGTATTGACGCGTATGCCGATTGGAGCGCGGATTACTGTTATTGATGGTCGAAAAGGTGGTGACTCTAACGAGAGAGGATTATTCGAATCCAATGTCCGTCCACGACACCCCACCCATCGTGCATACTAAAATAGCCTTAGGCGTACTGTAGACTTTAGTTTTATACTTCAGCCTATATTGGAGTTCTTTACTGGTTCATAGTTAAGTCGTTCTTGATTCTTTCTAATCATTGTTGGTAGGGCGCTTGAGGTCGTTGTTGCCGTAGAGCAGAATCGTCTTAAGGTTTGATATAAGCGACAGCTCGCCGGGTATGAAACCGCTCAAGAAATTGAAGTGAATGTCCAAATGCTCCAGATCAAATAATAGCCCTATCTCGGTCGGTATGGTGCCTGTAAGCAAGTTGGAGTGCAAATTCAGTTCCTCTAGCTTGGTGAGAAGGCCGACTGATGTCGGTATTGTCCCGATCAGTTGGTTGCTGCCAATATCAAGAAAGAGGAGCTCGTCCATCAGGTTCAGGTTGTCTGGCAACCCGAGAGCTTATTGTCATAAAGAATTAGCTTTTCCAAATTGGTAAGCTTGGATAGAGCTGTCGGTATCGCTCCAGTAACAGCGTTGTTGTTAAAATACAGGTATTCAAGTTTCTCTAGAGCTCCAAGCTCGCCGGGCAATGACGATGCAAACTGATTTCCAAACAGTGAAAGCGCCACCAAACTGCTCATTCTACCAATATCCGAAAATATCGAGCCAGAAAGGCGATTGGAGCTAGCGTCAAGGTATTGTAGCTTGTCTAACTTTGCTAGCACCCGTGGTAAGGATCCGGTAAGCTCGTTCAGATAAATGAAAAGCTCCTTGAGTAGTGTAAGGCGTCCGAGTGTGGTTGGAACGGTCGAAGTCAAATTGTTGGCGTGATATTCAAAACGGTCAATTCGATAAGCTTGCCAAGCTCTTCGGGGATTCTTCCAGATAACTGGTTAGCGTCCAGTCGCAACTCCACTAACTTGGTCATTCTTCCGATCGTGGAGGAGATGGATGTCAAATGGTTTGCGCCCAGGTCGAATTTGGTGAGCGCGGTGAGACTTCCGTATTCTTCTGGCATTTCACCCGTCAAATCATTGTCGTAGGCGATAAACTCTACGAGATTCGTTGCGAGAGAGAGCGACCTTGGAAGCTGCCAACAATCGCGTTGCTATTGAGGTAAAGCTTTTCCAGAGCAGACGACTGCCCCCATTCCGATGGGATGGATCCATCAATAATGTTGCGAAATAGGGAAAGTTCCACAATTGCGCCATCTCGCTAGGCAAAGCTCCTGACAATTTATTGACGGATGCATCGAAAATAAGGAGATTAGTTAAAGCTCCCAATTCAGTTGGCAACGGTCCTTCTAGACTGTTCTTCCACAGAAACAGTTCCTCTAGCCGCGTCAGCTGACCAATTTCCGAACAAATCTCTCCTTGAAGGTGATTCGAGTGAAGGAAGAGGATTTGCAAGGTCGTCAACTCACCCAAAGCCACAGGAATCCTCCCGTTTAGAGAGTTTTCCGATAGCTTGAGCGACCGTAGGTTGGTAAGCTCGGCTAAGAACGTTGGAATGACACCACGAAAGGCATTGTCGTGCAAATGCAAAACTCGCAATTCGGTCAAATACTTCAAGTGCAAGGGTATGTCACCCTCAAAATGATTATGATCCAGCATGAGCTCTTGTAGTTGCGACAGCTGCTGCAAACTCGCGGGCGGCTTCCCGGCTAGCTCGTTACCGTCGAGCCGCAAACTCGTGAGCAGCGTCAGCTGACCCAGTTCGTGGGGCATGTCACCCGTCAAATCGTTGCGCGAAAGATCGAGCATTGTCACACGGTCGTGTAGATGCTGGATACTCGATGGTATCTTCCCGGTGTAATGATTTGATTGCAGATTGACGTGATGAATAACAGGCCATTCTATCCAGAGGTCCACCGGTACGGCCCAATCCAAGTAATTGTACGACATGTCGAGGTGCTGCAATGCTGTCCAGCTCGTCAACTCGTCGAGCAGTCGACCGACCAACGCCATGCCCGACAACTGTACCGTTTCCAACCTCGTCAACAAAGACTACTCGATGGGAAGCTTGCCGTATGCCTTATTTTTCACCACTGGCAGTAGCTCCACAGTTTGCAAGTCGGTCAAGAGGGCCACTTCTGAAGGCAAAGTGCCATTTATAGTAAGGCCATGCAAATGGAGGCTGCGATAGCGACCATTGTCCCAGCAAACTGATATGTCATGCCCAATGGCCAATGTCGAATACCAGGTGCATTCGTGCGTAAAGTAGGATAGCCAGGATGGCTGCTTTTGTTGTGGTGGTGGTGGTTGCGTTTTGGAATTAGGAAAGATGGGTTGGTCTTGCTGGTGCCAGTGCGGACCCTGCAGCGAGTAATAGAAAACGGCCAAGGCGAATCGTTGTGTTTTTCGCCAAGACGAATAATAGTCCACTGACGGATCCCGTTGCAACCACGCGGCTGCTTACTACTGAGGACTGCCAGTGATATGAATCGCCCGTTGCGTGTCTTCTGGGAGCGACTGTGCGAAGTATGCCATGGAGAATCCCTTGCTGCTGTTTTTTTCAACGAGCTCACCACCACTGCCAGCAGTCAACATGACTGATAATGTGATTATCAATATAACTACGGCAGCAACGATAATATACCACTGTAGTCGTCGGCGTTGCCGATTCCGTCGGGCTGGAGGCTGCACATGGAATGCCTTGGCGTCGTCATCGTCAGCGTGAACGTGAACGTTCCAGGGATATGCTACTCCAGTGGAACCACCTTGTCCCTCTTCATCTGCTATTGTCACGCTAAAGTCGGTGTCACGACAAATGTGAACGGCCGTAACGTTCGCGTCTCGAAAGTGAATGGGCGCAATATTGGTGTCGCGGAGCAGCAAGACGTTGCCTTCTTCTTGGGAAGTATTTCTATCATTGTCGGTTTGCGCAAACTCTTGTGACCTACTCGGGGTGGTTCCGCCGATGAATGCCTTTGGACCGACATTGCAGGTATTGTACAGTTGCAACGAGTAACGATCTGCAGGTTTGCAGGGAACACGAAAGCACTTTGGCTGTGGGCGGGCTGTGTGCTATGCTGTGTGAGGCTTTTCGGCAAACTTGGGTTTTACAAAAGTGAAAGAGGTCATTCAATAATAAGTGTGAAAGTCATTAATAACACCCAGTCAGCTTGGTAAAAGATTCGGAGAAATTTGCTGGTCCTTTTTAAGGTCTAATAACCCGGAAATCAACATACTAAGAGTTGGACTAGCTAGTAGCAATCTTCGCAGCTAGAGACAGCAGAGCTAAGGCAGCGGGTAACCAGGGCGGGATGAAGTCCCTGGAGCAGACCAAAGGCACAGCCCCACTAGGTAGAGAGAGTTTTCCATATGTCTTACTGTGGTTAGGAAATAATGCGAAAGGCAACGGAACCTGTTGTCCATCTCATCCACAGATGCAGCCACAATCACAGACAACGAGTGCACAGTCAATGGATAGCTCGAGCTTTTGCTGCTGGACAAGATTGCAGAGTCGACGGGGTACCGTTCCCGAAAGCATTGGGTTGCCATGCAGACTCATTCTTTCTAGATTCGACAAACGTCCCAGACCATCCGGTATTTCACCGGTTAACGCATTAGACGATAGATCTAAGATTTCCAAGCCTGACAGCTGAGATAGCTCGCTTGGGATGGACGAAGAGAGCAAGTTATCATCGAGTCGCAAAATAGCCAGGCTCCGCAAAAGGCCAATCTCCGTCATCATGGGCCCATCCAACGCATTTAAACCAAGGTCGAGCGCTCGCAAGACCGTCATCACTGATAACGACTTAGGGATGTGTCCAGTGAGTAAATTGGAATAGGCAACAAATTCATTCATGGACGACAGAGCGCCCAAGTTCGGAATCGACGAAGATAACTGGTTCTGGTTGAGATAGAGAACCTCCAACGATGACAGCCGATTCAATTCGGATGGAATTGATCCCTCGATAGCGTTGCCGAAGAGGGACAGGGTCGTCATCTTCGTCCATTGCCCGATTTCTGAAGGGATGGGCCCATCCAAAGCGTTCTCACTGGCATCGAAGTTGACCATGTTGGTTAATTCTCCGTACTCCGATGGGATGCCGCCTTGGAGCTGATTCTTGTACACGAACAGCTCGAGCAGCTGCGTATTGCGGCCTATCGTGGAAGGTAGCTCGCCCTGAAGGGTGTTGTCATTCAAATATAGTAGCTCGAGCTGGTTCAAATCACCCAGGTCTGGTGGAATATTACCAGCAATGACGTTGCTATCAAACTTCAAGACAACTGCTTCGCGCATCCTGCCAATCCCCTTAGGTAACTCGCCAATGAGTTTATTGTGAGACATATCCAAAATGGTCAAGCCGACGAGCTCTCCTATGGTACTTGGAATAGACCCAGAGAATTCGTTGTTGTCCATATATAGCTCTTGCAGCTTGATTGCTTGTCCTAGCGTAGCTGGCAAGGGTTGCGTAAACCTATTGGCACTGACATACAAGACCTCCAGTTTGGACAACTGAAAGACTTCAGCCGGCAACGATCCAGTCAGTGTGTTGTTATCGACACGTAATGACTGTAGATTGGTCAAACGGCCGATTTCCGTAATCAAGGGCCCGCCTAAAGCGTTGACTCCGAAATCAAGACGCTCGAGATCTGTCAATAGACCGAGAGTCGTTGGTAGATTACCTTGAAGTTGGTTTTGGTAGCAATAAAATACTCGTAGCTGTCCCAATGTCCCCGTAGCCACCGTACTCGGTAGTTGTGTAAAGTTGTTTTGATTGCAGTAAAAGTACTCCAGTGCCGTGAGTGACTGCAAAGAGTCTGGCATCCTTCCTGTAAAGGCATTGTCCGACAAGTCTAACGCCACCAGTTGGTCCAAATTGCCGACGAAAGCAGTTGGAAAGGAACCTGTTAACAGGTTGCCTGACAAATCGAGAATCTCGAGGCTGGTCAAGTCAAACAACTCGTCCGGGAGTGACCCTTGCAGAAAATTATTGCTATTACCTCCACTGCTGCTAGACAATTGCAGTGTACGCAAGTCTGAAAGCAGTCCCACCTCGGCTGGCAAGATTCCACGCAGATTGTTGCCATCCAATACCAACGCCTCCAGCGTGTTTGTATTGCTGGGACAGATTGTTTCTGTACGGTTGATGAAATCTGTGTACCACTCGCAGATCGGTAACGCAGACAACCAGTTGTCACTGTTGGTCCAGTCGGCGCCCGCTTGCGAAAAGTATAAAACGGCCAAACTGTATCGCTGGATCCACGAAGCAGGAAAGTCGACCAGGGTGTCGGTAGGCATGTAATTTGCCACTTGTTGAGCAGTTAATGCATCGTCTTGGCGTAACCAGTCCCAGGCGGTCTTTTGAAACGAAGTATCTACATCCAACAACGCAGCTTGCGTGGAAGCCGGCAGAAGAGTGGCCAGTCGGTCAAATAAAGCCAGGTCCGTTGAAGTCGCAGGAACTGGTGTGGACGTGACAGGTGCTGGTGTAGACCTTGGTGGCGTGGGAGGTAGCGATGGACTTGTCGTTTTGTCTTCGACTGCAATTGGCGGTGGATTCGACGGGGTCGTCGGCCGACTGGGTCTGGATACAGCGGGTGCCGGCGTCGGTGTTGTTGGCGAAGATGATAGTGTAGTCGGGCTATTGGGTTTGGCGGCAGCAGTAGGTGACAGCGACGGCGCCGCCACAGTCATCGGTGTTGCTGGTGCAGTCGAGCCAGTGATTTCGGCAGGACTGGGAGCAGCAGGCGACGGCGCCACGACCGTCGGTGTTGTTGGTGCAGATGATAGTGTAGTTACGCCAATGGATCCCGTTGGACCGGGAGCAGTAGGTGACGGCGCCGCCACGGGCGCAGGAGCGGGTGTGATAGGAGCCCGCGTCGGAGCCGCGATGTCGTTCGCAGAGCTCAACGTATCACTATCGACATTGCTGTCGCCACCTCCAGGAATTAGAATGATGCCACCCACGATCACATTCGCGACAATGAGAAGCGAAATGACTACGACCGCCAACAAGATCTTCCAATTTCTTCGAACACAGTCATTGTCAAGACAGCAGCAGCTGCCGCCGGCGGCGTTTCTTGTCGTCGTTGTATTGTTTAATGGTTCATTATTCCATTGCTCCTCCCCTTGCTCATCGTCTTCAGCAGGATTGGGATTATCCCGATAAGCACTGCTGCTGTGAGACCCCACTTCTTCGTCGGCCCAGACGCCCGAGACGGCGGCGATATTGTCCGTCGGACCGATCGCGTTTTGCTTTTTGGAGGACTGTTGGAACTTCTTGCTGTATTCTCGTCGCGGTTGAGTTAATCCATTGGTATTGCTGCTGGTAATCGATCGACTACTACTCCCATTGTTGCTATTGTTGACAGCAGTTGAGATGGCGGCTCGACTGTAGCGACCACCGTTCTGCGCGTTCTGGTCCGTGCGAAAGAGGTTCATCATGGTAAAAAAGAATGACCCAAACTCAATTATAAATCATTCATAGCAATAAACCTTTGTGCTTTCGACCCTTCGGACTTTTTATTGCCAGCGAGATATTTCTTTGGTCGTTTGGTCGCGTCCAGCCGTAGCACGTACACGTGTACGTACGTATCAATTACATTCTGTGTCTGTCAGTCGTCAGTCATTATTGTAGCAGTGCAGTATCTAATTTTTTGCTTTTTGGCTTATTGGTTTTTGGTTTTTGGACCTCCTTATTGTTTTTCAGAGCCAGGGAATAAGGGCAATTATTGTAGACTATCGTATGGGTACTGTATCTTTAATTGTAGTACGTCGTATTGATACAGTAGAAAATCAACAGGCAATATTATAATGACCCAAAATGACTCTTCTCTTGTATTTTTAGGCACTGAGCAATCGCAATCCACTTTCTTGTCCAACCAAAAGGCTCCAAAGAGCCCAGTAATGACTTGAAAATGTACCCATACAGTAATCTCATTCATTGCCAATTGCCAAAAACTAAAGCGCACCGCCAAAGAAGTCGAGACTACAGTACCATGAACTTTGCAAGAAAGACCCTTCTCGCAGTGGCCTGCATCACGGCCTGTTTCGCCGTGACCAGCGCATGTGGTAGTCACGACCACAATTACTCTGAACTCTGCGTAGATGCCGCTAATACAGCACAAGTAGACGAAGAATATCCTCACGGCTTTAATGGTCTGGCCGGTCCCGACATTCACGGCCGTCGCGCCGAAGCTCGCATGGTAGTGGGCGACGTAGACTTTACAACGTTTGGTGCATTTGCCGACTCGGGAGCTCGATGCAAGGCTCCCAAGCCGACTGTGGCTGACGAAGCAGAGACTTTGGAGGTTGTCGACAAGTGGGTCAAGCGCATGGGCGATCGTCGCCATTTGCAGCAGACGGTGGACATTCCAGTCTATTTTCACATTATTACGTACGGCAGTCAAGGTTCCGTCTCTCAGAACCAATTGAATGATCAGATTAATGTTTTGAATCGAGCCTACGCTCCTTTATTCCAGTTCCGAGAAGCCGCAGCAGCCAGCAGGAGTAACAGTCGCAGTTGGTTTTTCTCTACGTTGGGCAGTTCAGCAGAAGCTTCGATGAAGCGCTCTTTGAGGCAGGGGGGCGAGAATGCCTTGAATATCTACACGGCGTCCCCTGGAGGTGGTGTCCTAGGTATGTACGATCGTACTAAGCGAGAGAGAAAACAAGTCCCGTGTTCAGGGCGTGTCCAAATGGTCATACCTATAGATAAATTAATCGTATACGTACGTACGACTAACCCCTTTCTTAACCTTTTTTTCTGTTCAGGATGGGCCACTTTTCCGCGTGGCGTGTCCTTCGATCAAGAAGACGATGGTATTGTACTGCGTTACGACACGTTGCCAGGTGGAAGCCTCTTCCCCTATAATGAAGGAGATACTGGTACGCACGAAGTCGGCCATTGGCTGGGTCTTTACCATACGTTTCAGAATGGGTGTGGCTCCAATACGGCATCCAACGGTGATTACATTACTGATACACCCGCAGAACGAGAGCCAGCATATGGATGTCCCATAGGTAGAGACGTGAGTACCAGTGGATCTCGACGCGTACTTTTATTTTCATTATTTCAGGTCTAACATTGCCGTTTTCCTTCTTTCTATTCTAGACCTGCTCTGGAAGTGGCAGCGATCCCGTTACCAACTTTATGGACTATTCAGATGATTCTTGCATGGACCAGTTTACTTCCCGACAGTTTGATGTCATGCGCTCGCAATACGAGAGATACCGCAAGTTAGGAGAGACTTTGTCGTCCATCAACAACAGCCTCTCCACTATTGTCGTGCAGAACTCGCAGCCAAAGCCACCGCCAACGCCTACACCGCCAGTACCAACTCCGCCAACGCCCACACCGCCAGTACCAACTCCACCATCCCCGCCAAGCTCACCATCGGTCAATTTCGTGCAGAACTCGCAGCCATCACCCAGACCGCCAACACCAACTCCACCATCCCCACCAAGCTCATCCTCGGTCATTGCTAACAACAGTCCCCTGGCAGTGGTTGTCCAAAACTGCCGAAGCAATGGACGACGTTGCAGGCGAAACCAGCAGTGCTGCAGCAGCAAATGCAGCAATCTTGTGTGTGCGGCCTAGTAGAGTGTAGTGAATTATGCATGCGTTGGCCAGAGTGTAGTGAATGATGCATGCGTTGGTTCGAGTGCTCCCTGTAAAAGTACTTTTTAGTAAGTACGTAGTAGACTACTACTTAAAGATGGTGTGGTTATCCAACAGTAAAATTAGAAAATTAGAGCTAAATTACTAAGTTCCGTATTATGTGGTCAAAGGCCAGACTTATCAACACCCAATGCGGTTGCTATGCCTTCATCTGGATCGACTTTTCTCGGTCCCAAGTCCCACTGCACAAATCCATTCACCTCCAGCAAGCCAACTGTACAACGTGTCGAACGCAGGCACCGCTCCCCCGCGTCTCTCAAGGAACCGCCAATACCAACGTGGTTTGCCCGAGATGTGAGGATCGTCAAGGAGGAGCTCCTGAGCTCCTGGCTCCTAGAGTAACTAGGCTTGTCGTCACTATGATCGTTGCTTATCTAAAACGCTTTCGACTTAACCGTGGGAGAGTTTTCAATTCCATTCACAATTACACGGAGTATGCCGGTAAGTTGACAGCGACAATGATACAGGTGAATGTAGCCATCTCGTTTCGCTCGTGCTAGCGCAGCTCATCTTCTTCCTCCAATGTCCTCAGCCGATTCATGCATGAATAGTTCACTGACGGCCAGTGTGCCTGCTCATCTTGTGACTGCGCCTTGAAGAGAATGGCGATCTCACCCTGGAACCGGCATCCACACCACCGGCCAACCTCAAAGCCGTCTAAACTTGCGCCTGCGCGCCTTCACCCATACCATCGTTGTGCTTCCAAACTCTAGAGCACCTATTATACCACAAAACGGTCGTTGACGACCGACTCCCAGTCAGCATATCTCCTCTCTTCCATCGCGTGTGGTTCACAACAGTGTAGGTATTACTGTACACCAACTTCTCCCGCGCACCCTTTTATGGCGTATTCGTTCAAAACAGCAGGCAACGCCAAATTTATCTACAGTATAGTCAGCACAACGTACGCCGGTACAGTAGCAATACCATCACTGAGGGTGTAGAACAGCTGGCCCCCAGCGCACCTTGGTGGTCCTAGTTGCAAGTGCTCTCCAAAAAAACGTGGCGTGTCGGCCCCGCTGGTAACGTCGATGCCAGGTAGGTCAACACTCAGTGCTGTGTCTGTCTTTACTAAATAGCGTTGAAAGGCTGGAAGTGGTGGTAGAAAGTATAGTTGTGATATAGAGCTGGTGTTGTAGACTAGCTAGCGACGCAATATTCAACATTTTGTTGCTGCTATTATTGTGCATCTTGTCGTTTTCGCAATTCCGTGGCCGCCTGCGATACACACTGACCCATGGCTTGCTGATGCACGAGACACGGAATCTTCTCCAGTGCAGCTTTGTTACTTGTATTTGTTCCAGGAGTTTCATAGGCTGTCGCGGCGCCCGACTGCAACACGGCTTCAATGCCAGCCTCTTCAGTAAAACAGTTTTTCAATACCGCTAAGTCAGCGCCACATTGCAAGGCCGTGGCGCGACAGGCCCATACAGCGTGTGTCTCTCGCGCACACGCTCGACTGGGTATATCGCGCCAATCAAAGTAGCGCACCATGCGAATACCCGCTGGTAAATCTTCCAACTGTTGTCTACCGCTATTTTTACTCGAGTTTTGACAATCCTTGAGAATAGAAGTCAACACTTGACATTGCTGCAAGCGATGGAGCCGTTGTTCGTCCATAATACCATAAATCTTTTGTCTCATCCAAGCAACACTGTTGTTGGGAGCTGCTGCTGCCGCCGTTGCCTGCACTTCGCATGATGCAAACGTGGAATCTGATGGCGTTGGTTGCTTCTTGTTGTTGTCGTCGTCGTAAGTGTAGTCGTTCATTTTCTGGTAGTCAAAGCAGACTGCTGAATCTTTCCAACGAAGGCTCTTAATATTCGTTTAGCTACGTGTTAGGGATAAGTCAATCTCTCGATTCTACTCTTTGCTTTGTCGGAGGAGGATAGATGAGCTTATTAAAAGGATCTACTTCATCATCATGGTGGAATGAGCAGTGGAAATGAGAGGCTCTGAATCTCTGAAAATACTTTCAAGATGGGGCCTGTGTAGGTACGTAACGCTGTGGAGTTTAGGTTTTGTGTAAGCGAGTCATATTTAATTAATTACCACTGTGACAAAACACGCAAACAGAAATGACCCGCGGTGAGAGCGTTCGATCGTTCAGTGCAGGCTACCGGTAGTCTAGGCAGTAGTAGGTCAGGACGTGTCGAAGGATGACAGGTGACAGTGATGCGTCTTGGTTGTTGGTTGTGGCTTTGTTACCGCCGTGCTGTAGTTAGTCGTGCCCCGTGCCTGTTTTCTTACCCCCTAACCCTTGAGTTGTATCTCTAGAAAGTGTAGAGAGAGAGTGAAAGAGACCTAACAGAAAGAAGGAAAGCGTCGCGTCCGTCGCTGTCTTTTTTGTTTGTTCACGAGGACATTTG
>Ga0307978_1001661_pt1 | contig 16326 bp, 15 predicted proteins | sample OrgLakmetage1056_FD_203151 | JGI IMG/M metagenome (GOLD analysis project Ga0307978, IMG submission 203151) | Saline water microbial communities from Organic Lake, Antarctica - #1056 | ecosystem: Environmental > Aquatic > Non-marine Saline and Alkaline > Saline | place: Antarctica: Organic Lake...
ACGGACATGATTCAAACGGAATGAATGCATTGTATTGTAAATGCTACGCTACCCACACCACTCTATTGAAAGAAGGATGCTAAATATAGATATATGCGTGAATATAAGGTTGTTGGAATGCGATGATTATGATAGATAGTATTAGCTAGTATTCTATTGCTCGCTCCGGGCAAGCCTTGCCCTATGGTTGGCAGCTCGCAAGTTTGTCAACAGCTGCTAGATAATTTTCTCTACAAAGAGGGCATTCGTCATTTTCCATCAGCCAATCCATCATGCTAAAAATAAACAACAAAAGACTTTTTGTAAGATACAGAAATCACAAATCGTGTTGCAAATGAAGTGCGCAAATCCTATTGCACACCAAACTATTAACAATGTAAACTTACCAGTCGAGATGATAGGCATGATGGCAAGCCTCATTAGCACTCCAGCAAATAGTATCGTTTACTTTGTAGATTTCCAAACAAATTGCGCAAGTCTTTGGCGAATACAATGTTTCGCTCTGGTCCACCGTGAATGTGGAAAGTCTCCTACTTGAACGAAAACTCGCAAATTTATCGGCATGAACATATATATCTTCCTTTATCGGCCTATCTTGAGCCTCCTCATCATCATCGGTGACTAAGCTTCTTTCTGACTGTAGTGTTTCATGTGGTAGTGCTAATTTGTCCTTAACAAGTGGGTTCTCAACTACTTTCTGCGCAGAGAAAATGATTTGATATGTGAGTATTTATGCTGATATCGTTATGTTGACGAGCCAAACACGACCATGACGTGAGCTGCTGCTTCTTCTGGCAAAATCTTACCTTCTGCAAGATGGTTTTTAGGATTTTGGAACGCCGATTATGTTGCTTTTGCTCTCGTGTTTCGTTCTGGGTAGGTGCCGAAGGAGAAGGAGCTCCATTGTCGGTGGTTGATTGATTATTTAGTCGCATTCTTGCATTTGCCCTAGCCCTGTGATCAATGTTTCTATTTTTTCCAATCATGTCTCGACAGCCCATTAAGAAAAGCAGGAAGAAAAAAACACCGACAAAGAAGAGTATGATATATTCAGTAGGAATCGAAGCCATCAGGCTTGACGAGATGGATGGAATTCCACACAGAATGGGTACTAGTAGGTTCCTAACTTATATGTATGCGACCTCAATTGAGGCTCAGTCGTGTTCAGCGCGATCGATAACGTGTTGGGGTAGCGGAGGCTGGATTACCTTCAACTTCGTATCGTAGCTATAACTCCATCCGGAAGTTCCTCTACGGGACCCACGCCACTCTATTGAAAAAATGCTAAATAAATTATCTATGTGAATCCAAGGTTGTTGGAATGCGATGATTATGATAGATAGTTTCAGCAAGTATTTTATTGCTTGCTCCGGGCACAATTAGGCGGTATCGGGTATCGTAGCTAATTTAATATTAGTGTTACGCAGGAAACAGTCCGCACATTGAACATTTTCGTCTGCTTCTCGACCATGTTTTCACAGTATTCGTATACGTACAAGTTCCACATGTCCATGTCTCAACCGAATTTCTGGGTGGCACAAGGGTTTGTTGTTGTGGGCTTTTGTAAGAAGAATTGGAACATTGGGATAGTGGTTGTGAATTGATTCTTCCAGAATGTGAAGATGATGATATGGTATTTGAACGAGGTTTTGTGTCCGTAACAACTGGTGTTCGCGGCTTGGAATTGATTGGAGTTGATACTGTGGGTATCCTTTTGTATGGATTCTTGATCACCGTGGATGCTGTATATTGAGTCTTGGTCTGTTCCGCAGATGTGGGGGCAGATGTCATTGCCTTTTTGTAAGGGTTTACAAGGGGAGACGATTGCGAAGTAGAAGTATCAGTCCCAGATGTCGATATTGGTGTTGCAGAAGTGACACCTAATGGCTTCGTTGAGTTTAGGCAAATGATCTCACAATCGCTGTCGTCGTCTACTTCGTGGATGTTCCACCTTGATAAATTTTGCGGAAGTTGTCTTCCCGTTTTGATGCATACCTTTTGCACCATATCTTGAAACGAATCGTATTTCTTTTGTTTGCATAGATCGAGAATCAGCTTGCGAAAGACATTCATTGCCAATCTATCAAAGTTCGTGTTTCCCGATGTTACCTTTCCACTATCCCCATTGCTTTTGTTTCCTGATCCCAGTACTTCGCGGCTTCTGTTCATCCTTGCAACACATACCTTTTCAATGGATTGATTGAATATTTTTTCTTCTTTCTACTCCAAGCCATCACACAGTAGGAAGTTGCAAAATGAGAAAAAGTACACGTAGTAATGCCAAATGATCACCCATCATTCTATTATGCCTTGCAAAGAGACAACATCACTCACCGATCGCATTGCTTCTTGTCTTCTAAAATCGCTCAACATCTGTGCTTTACTCTTTTGCACCTCGCGATCACACTCTGACCTCCAATAGTCCGAAAATCTCTTTATCCGATCTTTCAAATCCCCATCAATTCCTGTGCAATCAATTCCCTCTAATTTGCAAATGGACACAAGATCTTTTCGTTTCTTCCCCACCAAATCGAATTTCTTTTGTTCCAACCTTATTACACTCGAAGCTGGCAACGGAACCACTGATCCAACTGGTAATAATTTCGAATCGTTGTTGAGAGATGCTGTGAGATCAATTTTGAGTATCTCGCCATCGTTTGTTTTCTTTTCGTCTTCATGATTGTTTTCATCCTCAGCTTCCTTATATTCATCATAGTTTGTATTCTTCCCTGCACATGTTCTCCGAGGACGTTTTGATGATGTTTCTACATCTGCTGTCGATGCTGCGGTCGAGCTGGTGGCTCTCTTCTTCTTCAGCTCACCACTGGTCGTCGATGATTCCAGAGCCTCCATTGCTATAGACTTCTTAAGCGCTTGCATCTCTACTAGAGTGTTGTATAGTGTGCTCTTCATTTGTTTGTATTCGTCTACCGCTTTCTATCCGAGTCCCAAGCGTGAGAGACGATATAAATAAATATACATATATATATACTGCGATTATGACGAGATTCAGTGAACAACATTGCAGATAATGACGACTCACCTGCAGTCCATAATTTGGTATAATTGCTTCATCATCATCCAGTTTCTTCGTGATAGCTCCATTGCTCCGCTTAATTTCAATCTTGCCATGACAAAGGGGACAATCCCTTTTGTTCTTGGCACCGTTTCTCGTCCCTAGATGTCTCCGTATACATTGATTGCAAAATGAATGATGACATGGTCGCAGCGTAACAGGATTGTCGTAGAAGAAATGGCAACAGGGGCATTGGAGGGAAGATAGTTCATACTGTTCGAGTGAGCAGTGTAGAGAACCTGTTTCAGATGGGTTTGGAAAAGGAGAAGTTCGCCAAATGTTTTCGCTGTTTTCGTCCTCTTTACTGAGTGGCATTTCAATTTGATGCGATGCAATGAGTTTGGTCAAAGTGGTGATGAAGAATCAGTTATGCATCAAGTCAAATTAGAGGCCTGTTTGTTCACAATGAGAGCAGTGATAGTGCAGAAGTGAGGAGTAGAGTAGTACGTAGTACTGGTAATTGTTGAATTGATGATTGTGATGAATTGGTGATTGGTGATTGATGAATGAATGAAGAATGAACAGAAGACAAAACAAGACCCATTGAATTTTTACTCACCGTCACTTTTTGGCGCGGGGAAGAAGAAGCACAATGATTCCAAACTGAACAGAGCCTCTACTAATGTTACTGAATGAAAACTCTTTTGAAGCCTTTAGTATTAAGAGATAATTGATGTCTCCTTGCTGCTATAAACTATGCACTTTTGAAAACTTTTAATATGCACTGCAATCTTACACTTCTTGATAGCTTGTACAAGCACTAACTCGTAATATGCGCTGCACTGCTCTTACACTTCTTGCTAGCTTGTACAATAGGAACGAAATCGAAATGATGAGACAAATAAAATTCTTTATCGTAGCAGACTTATATTTTTGATTCTAATAATGAAGTATTTTCCCTTCTACTCAAAATCTTGCTATTTGTGTACGCTGCAAGAGTTTTAAGGAATCACTTCTCTGTGTATGTGAATTGTGCTTGCAGATCGCCAATAGTAGTGGATACTACTTTGACGAACTATCAAGAGTGTGTAATTGTAACTTCATCTTCGTCTTCCAGCATCAAGAAAATTCTTCTGCACCCATCGGACATTATTTATTGTCTCTCATGAGCCACTCGACCATGCAATTCAAGTGAAATGCATGAACACATGTTTCATTTAGGGACCAACATACATCATCATTGTGTCTGTATCTTTCCATGCATATGATACAATCTTTCAGGTTGTATAGAGATGAGGATGTAGTACTTTCATCATCAATTCCATGATGCACAGGTCTCCAGCACTATTGGAATGAGTGGACAAGAACGTCGTCTTATTTTATCATCATTTTCTTCTTCTGAATTTCATTTACATATGGTGCTTCCAAATCATTGTCATCTAAGCAAGATAGGCTCTGACGCCCTTCTTCGAAATGATTGCATTTAGCAGTTCCTGAGATATCCAATGTGTCGGCGTTTCCTTCCACGATTCCATCTACAATACGCCTAGACGATTTCTTGGAAAGATTCTTCAGGAAACCTATTTCAGATAGCTTCAGACTGATCCTTGCTCCGAATTGCTTTCTGATGAATTAATGTTAAAGTAAGTAGAACAAAATAACAATCCTGACTAGGCAGTCCTATTAAGAAGAAAATGACAATCATTCGTTGCTATTCAACGCACTATTACTCACCTCTCGAACAGTGTGATTCATCTATTGTTCGCATCCTCTCTTGACGCAACATCGCTTCTTGTTCTGGAGTCAGGGTCTCCTCTTCCTCGCTAAGTTGAATACTTTCCATTGATTCAGATTCAGGTAGCTTCCAAAAGAGGAAACAGCTGATAAGGAGAACTACTATAACTACAACAGCGAAGGACACCATGATTATTACCAAAATATTTCTTCCGCTATCATCAGTGCTTGATTCTGAATAGATTTTAACCTTCTCACGCATGTTGAACAAATAAAATTGTTTTAATGGATTGCACTGTTGTCTATCTAGCTACTAGCTTAGGCACTGCACACTGCATGCATTGCTATCTACTCCTTTTGCTGAGCGTAAAAAGTAAATAATGAGAAGCGTAATAAAGTCGTACCTTTGCGCGGCGAGAGTAATCCTCCTAAAACTTGGGAATAAGGACTATCCTTCTCTTCTTCAACGCTTCATGTTTGCACCTATTTTTCTCTTTATTTGTTGTTTTTTGTCTAATTTTAATGGGAGTGAGTATTCGTCGCTAAAAATGATCAGACGTGTTTTTTAATTCCCAATTGCTGATTGCTGATTGCTGATTGATGTACCTACTCGTACATAGTACGACGGACAGGAGACAACAAGAAGGCTCCTTTTCTAATTAGAGCATTGCTTGTACATTCTATTAAGGAGTTGAGAATTGCAACTGTAACCAATTCAGATTGGAATATGGGAGACGATCAGTACTACCAAAAAAATGATGATCAAGAATATTATCAACAGAACGCTACTACATACGAACATGAAAATTGGGCAAACTCGGAAGAAGGGATTGATCTCTACTTTGTGATTTTCCTTACCCTACTCGCGTTCGCCCTGACATGTTCCAAATTCCTTCATGACTTCCCACGAATCGGTTCGATCTTACCCGAAGCTGGGATGATTATAATGATTGGAGCAATTGCAGGTGCCCTCCTTTTCTTCATATTAGCTCCTCTTTCTTTAGGAGAAGAAGTAGATGATGACGACGCAGGGAATGATCACATAAATGAATTCGTGGCAGAGGGTTTACTGTCATTTAGTCCCAAGGTATTCTTTTTTGTCCTACTGCCGCCAATTATTTTCAATTCGGGATATACCCTGAAACGCGAAGTATTCTTTCGGCACATTGCTCCTATTTCATTCTTTGCCTGCGCTGGAACGGCAATATCAACGTTTGCGATTGCGATGTTCCTTTGGGTGCTAAAGATATTCGGATTATTTGGAGATTTTCAACCGAGGTTTACAGAACTCATTACTTTTGGGGCATTGATTAGTGCTACCGATCCAGTTTCGACGTTGGCGGTGTTCCAAGCTAAGAAAGTTGATCCTCAATTGTTTTATCTCGTATTCGGTGAAAGTGTTCTTAATGATGCTGTTGGATTAGTGCTATTCAAAACTACAAGTAAGCTTGTTGGAAACGAGGACAGCATCGAAAGGGTCTTGGATGTAGTTCTAGACTTTCTCGTCGACTTCTCTTTTGGGTTTATTGGAAGCATGATCATGGGTTTTGCAGCGGGGCTTGTCATTGCATTGTTCTTGAAGAAGGTGGATATGAGACACACTCCGTTGCTGGAATTGAGTCTATACTTCCTCACTATGTATCTTCCCTTCTTCGTGGCGGAGTTATTTGAGCTATCGGGTATCGTGACTATCTTATTCACAGGGATATCAGCAAGGAGATACGCAACGCATAATTTATCGGAATCAACAGAGGAAATATCAGATCAGGTATTTCGTCTCGTCGCACACCTTGCGGAAACTGCCATATTTTTAGAAGTGGGGTTATGCGTTGTCACCTTTGTCCAAAATTTTAAGTCGAATTGGAAGTTTGCTGTGTTTGCGATGGTGGCATGTTTAATTGGAAGAGCGCTTAATGTCTATCCTCTGCGAATGATTTACAATCTGTCCCTTCATAGGAAAGAGACTAAAGAACATTTTAATGATGCATTCAATGTTGGTGTCCTTCAAGCTGGCGCCAGCAGTGATAGCTCCGATATCACTAATGCTGTATCAATGGCGGACACTTTGACTCCTCCGACAAGGCGGGATCTCAAGATTCGGGATAATACAGCGCATATGTTATGGTTTGCGGGGCTTCGAGGTGCAGTCGCGTATGCATGTGCGAAAGAATTTCCCAACGCGTTCGGGAATAGAAGTGCGTTTGTCTTCACAACAATGTTTATTGTTCTATTTACTGTCTTTGTATTCGGGTGCTCTACTGAGCTAGCACTGAAAACATTTAGGATCGAAACGAACGTGGACGAAGATAAATATATGGATGAAAATGAGACAATGGACAAAATGAACTATATTAATGTAATCGGTAAGTGACATAATTCTATGCTACTACGATACAGATCATTGATTTGAATTCAAAGTATTCACACAGCTTTCTCACCTTTCCTGTCTGATGAGCAGAAATGAAGTACATTTATCCTAGAGTCATTCGCGATTACAATAAAGCGCCACCTGAAAAGTCTGTGCTCAATCATCGCTTGTCTGCCATTGGTGAGGATGACAAAAGCTGGAATCAATCAGTTAATGGTGGTACACAAAATCATGGTCTTGAGAACCGTTTGGAAGATAATCATCAGCCAATTCATTCTGATAGAAGAAGTATTTATGACGGACACAGTGTGGGCGATGGAACTTATGCGTCAAGGCCCTTAAGTGCTAGGAGTACCACAAGAAGGAAGGCAACCTCTTCTATCTATGACTTTGGACATACGATGATAGTGCCAGCACATACCCCAATGAGACAATCGATTGGTGCAAGATACTCTAATCGTGAAAGATTTCTCACTGATGCTGAGCTTTCACTGATGTAGGAGTAGGTATATTGAATATATGTAGAAATAGACAGCGTTTTGGATGATTAATGACGAGTCCTGAAGGATAGACCTACACAAACATACGTAGTCCGTCTATTCTGAATATAAGTGTTTACATTTAACGCCGATGATTATACTTTAGCTAGTCAGATTTGAAAGTCACCCCTTTCCCATTTATGAAACTAGTCATGTCATGGCATCGTACTCCTAAACTGTCGCCTCCTCGTCGAAAACTAAATCATCTGTATGAGCAGCTACAATTGTCACTACACCTGATGCATTCTTGAGAATTTGAGCTGCATCCTTTGGAGGAATGTTAATGAGACTCTTCCCATTTACAGACAATACATTATCTCCAATGCTCAAGTCCGAGAGGGAAGCAATGCTATTCGGCTTTATATGTGTAATCATTGTTTGACCTGAAATATTGCTTCCAAACCGCATACCAACTTTGGTCTCTTGCTTAGGTTTCACAATATCAATAGTATAAGTGCTGGGTATTATCTCGTCGTCTGGAAGTTTAACATAGTCTTGCCGTGATGGTAGGGGTGCTGCTTCTTTTCCGCTAAATATATAAATCGGTAACATGATTAACCCAGCAATGCCGAATGGGATGACAAAGATTGTGCCAAGGGTTGCCAAGATAATATTAACACACACGTAAATAACTGGTTTGTTCGATGGGAGTTTTCCCAAAATTGATGTAATCATTGCAAGTAGAATGTAAAGGAAAAAGTAGTATATAGCAAAGATAACCTCGAAACGTGTACTTTGTTCCTCTCGCTTGGCGCCCCGCAATGTTCCTCTGAGGAAGGCAAGCATGGTGTTACCCATTAGATCCATCCACATTTGCTGGAAAGCGACTGCTTCTGCAGCTTTTGCCACCATTGTTGATTTATCTCTTTATCTCGTGATATTGTAGAGAGTAGATCCTCTACAAAGAGACCTGTACCATCCATGAGTCCAAAATGTCTTCCATATGTTCCAAACGCTTCGAGATTATTTGAGGGATTGCTTTCGATTCCAGATATGCGTGTCATTTGGTTGTTCCAAACTATGCCTAAATTTGAATTATTCACTTCAGAGATTGCATTTTGTATTGATTTCATTTCCGAGGCAGAGAGTAAAGCTGGCGCTGCGAAGATCATGGGCAGCCGGGCCATAATTCGTACATGGTCAATGAGAGAAGATTGCAACGTCCATAATTTCTTCTGGGCATCAACGGCCATTTCTGAAGATGATTTTGATGTCGGAAAACTCAGGAGTGTGGTGTATGAATCAGAATGGTGCGCTTATGATTAAGACTACAAGGAGTGCAATACCGGTAGAGAGGGATAGGGTGGTGCGTGCAGTACCGATATCGTACTCGTAATCTGAACAGTAGTGCTGTACCGTACTTGAGACTTTTATATTGCCTTGTTGGTAAAATGTAAAATGGGTTTGTATTGGGACCTGGAGCCTCTGACCTGAGCTTGCGGTGAATTCCAACTTTTGGCTAATGAAGTTCTCATCTAATTCTCATTTTCCAAATTTCTACTCTGTCTAAAAGCGCAGACTACCCCACGTAAGCATATCGTATACTATTACGAATCCAATTCGAATGCAGTAATATCAGATCACATCGGTGTTACAATCTTTGGTCTTTTGACAGCAATGTAATAAAATTATTTTGCTGCGTTTATATTTGGATGACTTTATGATCTCATAGACCTTCGAGCAAAGATAAATGTACTTGCAGCTAATGCAGCCAGTCCTAACAAGATAAGAGCCTCAGTATGTTCTTCATGCCATGCCTCTTCTTCTTCCTCCTCCTCGACGATCTCACGAGTTTCCTCCAATTTTGATGCAAACGATACTTTCTTTTTGAGCAGCAGCTTTTGTGCTTCCACTTCCTGTTCAGGTTCGTCAGCTTTTTCAACATTTTCTTTGGAGACTTCGATCTTTTTCTCTTCTTTTCCATTGGTGTCCTTTGATGAATTCATATCTCTAAACATAGCTTGAGCTTTAGCTTTCTCGATTTTTAAGGCTTCCTTCTTCAATTCATTGATTCTTGCCTTGAGCTTAATTATTTCTCTCTCTTGATTTCTCATCTTCGATACGCTTGCTGTCGCTGCAGTGTAGTCAGCATCTCCTTCTTTGGATGTCCCTTCGCCAGTAACGAAATAAGCAATATGTTCTCTCGCAAGAATCAATTCTGCAAGGGCAAGATCGTACCCCTCCTTCTCAAATAACGCCCTGGCAAGATATAGGGATTATAAAAATGATGATTGTAAGGATTAGGATCAGATCAACATTTGATTTGATGAAAGGAACAAATTACCACTCGTGTAAACACAACAATGGGAGAATTCTTACCTTGCCATAATCAATCGGCTCTTAACTCTCCATTCGCCAAATAATTTCGCATCACAAACGCCATTATCTTTGTTCAGAATTGTGTGGATCTTTGCACCTCTTTTTCCAAAAAGGGCATTCAAAAGAATGAGAGCATTCTTTGCAAATTTGAATGCTTCTTCCCAAAGTTTCAGCTGAATGGCACAGGTACCTGCATTGTTTGAACATGTCACCATTACTTCAATCAAATCAGCTCTTTGCTCATTATCATTATGCGAGTCGTGCTGTATGTATCGGACTGCATCGATGGAACCAGCATAAATATTGAGAGCTTCTTGGTACCTTTTTTCAGCAAAGATTTTGGATGCGCCATTCTTCTGGATCATTGCAAACTCAACTCGCTCACCAGCATTCATTTCCATGAGTGTCTTTTTACGCACTACCTTGACTTGGTTTGAGAACAGGTAACATTTGACTCTTGATCTTCCAGCCAGCTTCCAGGAATTTATTTCCACATGGAATTTGGTGAGCACTTGCTCTCCGATGAATTCCTTTGTGACTGGGTCTATCTTCCCCTTGTTGAGAAGACGCACTGTTACCTGCTCTGTAATAGACCCTCGACCATAGGGTGTAATGACATCATCACCTCTGGATGCTTTTATTGACTCAAAGTCGGTTGTGCTATAGAGCACTGTAGAATTTTTAGATGCGACTTGGTTAGATTTAGCAGCTTTTTCCCATTCGAGCAGCTTGATTTCTTGGACTGGAAGTTGGTCAGGAGCTATTGACGGGCGGATCTTTGTGACAAGACCCTTTCCATAGGGTGTTTGGACTAGGCGCTGATTCTTGTCGCCAATGGTGTATTCGCTATTCATGAATGCCATGCTATTTTCTGTTGAGGGATCTAATTAATGTTATTATGTTCGGGTAAAGTGTGTGGATGAGATAGTTGGCACAGCGATGTTTATAAAACTAATCTATGATAAAGGTGATGGGCGATCAGTAAACATTTTTGTCGGTCGGTTGGAACACAGACTTGATTGGTTCTGGATTCTGGAAGATACTTAGTTATCCATCTTCAAGAAAAGATTTCATGTTTAAAAGTTTTTGATGAATGCAAATGATCTACCCAGCTTATTAGCTATGCCAGCCAGTAGCCAGTAGGGATGTTTGGGAATAGAAGAAACAGCTTTGGAAGTAAATGCCATCACAATCAAGAGTACATTGACTGTGCTTGCTTTGCTTAAATAGGCACATACTTCTTCAGAAATTCACACCAATAACCAAGAAGCTAAAAATCTGTAATCTGCGCCTTCTGTTCATTACTCAAATTCAGCCGGTACAACACTGCATCTGTTCCCCGCTTTGGTGATTTTTCTGTAGTCTCGATAAATGTTAAAAAATATTCGAGATTGTCATATTTGTGTAGAATTTCTATCACGCCCTGTAAGTGCATCAAGTAGTCTACTTCTGATTCATGTCGCGATCGCAAGGGACTTCCAAATCCCATTTGCGGTAAAACTGTACAGTAAAACTGGTCTCCAATCCTTTGGAAGTCCACATCAAGAGGTGCTCTCCATTGAGATACTAACAAGTCACGTAGAGCATATCCATCATATTCTAGATCTTCTGAATACGTGTCTTCGGCATTTTGATTGGTTTTCGCTGACTTGAATGCTTGAAGCCATTCCTCATCATCGTTCAAATCTGCATCATCCGTAGAATCGTACTTGTAAGTCTGTGTTCCTGCGCTAGGATCTCTTTCTTCGACAAGTTCCTCTCTCTGCCTTTTGCGCTCTCTTTGCACCTTTAGCAACTTTCTTTCAGATGGGCCATATGTGCTAACCTCAATAATTTCATTCCATAACTCCTTTATTCCGTTCCAGAAACTATCGTCTTCCTCTTTCTGAACAGCTTTTAGTTGGGTTCGCGAAGGAAACTTAGTTGCTGATGCTATAGTATAACCTCTTTTCTCGTGAAGAAAGACTTTACTCAAAGGCGCAAGGAATGCTGATGATGCATATAAAAAGCAGAGTGCAACTAGAAGCACTTGTTGGAAGGCCTGCATCACACAGAATTTTTGGTACGTCTTGGTTTTGATTTCGAAATAGTTGATGCGACCGTTATTGTATCGGAGTCTTGTTGCTTATCTCGTAGCTCATAATAGTAGTATCGCTATATCTAAGTATCATAGTACTCTGCTGCTGCTAAAACCTAAAACGTACATGCCACAAAACCCCAACCCCATTTTCCTGACAAATAAATAGCCTGTAAACACTAACACACACGGAACGAGGACAATACTCAACGCATAAAATGTGCAAGCATGAAGATACGAACGAAGAACAAGAACACGAACAATATTGAGCGAGCTCTAGCTAGCAATTGGGTCCATGCGTCTTAAAGAGGCACTACATAAGGTAGCGAGCAAAAAATAATCACTGGCATCCCTGATCACTCCTCACATCATGTGAATGTCACCTGCCAAAAATATCAAGCTAAATTATTTTGAAAACTCAAAAAAGTGGACAGATTGTACCGGCAGGCGGCTCACCGCCGGCGGCATCATCCGAGCCCGCCCTCATCCCTAAAACATGTCACCTGCCAAAAATATCAAGCTAAATTAATTTGAAAAAGTGAACAGAATTGTACAAAGGCTATTGTGTTCATGAATAATTGGCTCGGTGCTGGCGGGCTCCTTTTTCTGTCCACTTTTTTCAAAATAATTTAGCTTGATATGTTTGGCAGGTGACATGTGAGGGATGAAGGAAGCCGCCGGTGAGCCGCCTGCCTGATCGCTGAATTCCAACGTGCGCTCACATTTACTCATCAAATGCTCACAATTTCATATTCTGCTCCAAAAGAAGAAAACTGCAATAAAACTAAACCAAAATGGATTTCTCTAATCCACTAAACGCATTCAAGAGTGCCTACTCAATGATCCTCTTGATCTTCTCAATTGTCATCATCATGGGATTGATCGCAACTTCTCAGACCAATATTTCCGCAGACTCTCACCCTGCTCTTGCATATGTGATGATCTGGGTTGCTATTGGTTGGCTTACCATGGTTGAGGGAGGGCAGGCTTCTCTCGTAGGTCTTGCTCCAGTCAACGCTGAGCTTTACAGGGATTCTCATCCTATCGCTTACAAGTGTACCAAGATCACGAACAAGGGAGACAACCTTGACAGGTACCTTCTTGGACGTCAGTTCATGGTTGTTATCTGTGTTTTCACTGTGAACATGTCTGGAGGCCCTCTCGGAGATGCAGAGCTTTGGGGGTTCCCGTCATGGGTTTCCAACATTTTTCTCCAGTCTGGACTTGCCATGATTCTCTTTACGTGTAACGTGGGACAATTGAACACTCAGGTCAATGCATCTCATTGTATGCTTGACTACATCGACACCTATTTTGGTCTTTTTACTCTTTGGGTTGCTATGGCAATTGAGTTCTCTGGACTCTTGCATTCTTCCTACCTTGTACAGATGCTAGTTGCTGCTCTTGCAGGCAAGAAGATTGAGTCGAACGAAGATCCTCGTAGTATCGGAGAGAATATCTTCTTCTATGGACGTTGCTTTGCTTCCCTTGCAATTCTTATTGGTTGCTTCGCTGTTACTCTTGAAGCCCTTTTCAAAGACCAGACTACGATGTGGGAGGGGATTCCTGCTTGGGCTACCGTTCTTGTTTTCTTCCTACTCATGGCCGTCGTCGGTATGCTCGAGGGTATGCAGATTGCTTTCTTCGCTGTTTCCAAGCTTCCCGTAGCTGAGCGTGGAGACTCTGTCTGGGCTTTGAAGACTACGGAGCTTCTGTTCCGTGGGGAGGGAAATAATCTTCCTGGGTTCATGATTGGAAGACAACTCTGTGTCGTTTCCTGTATGTTTTTCGTTGCTCGTGTAACGAGTGTCGACATTGGAGAGGGAGAGGAAAATATCTTTGGGGTTTCAGATGAGCTTCAAGAACTTTTCAACACTGGACTGCTTGGAGCATTGATCACAACCATCTGTGCGTCCATTTCCTGGCAGCTTGTAGCTTCTGCTTTCCCCTATGCGTTCTTGTCGAACCCCATCACATACATTTTGCTTCGTCTCTGTCTACTTCTCGAGGCTACTGGACTTTGTGGAGCTGCTTGGGTTATCGCTGCTATCCATAAGAAGTTTGCTGGATTTCAGAGAGACGAAGTTTACATTGGAACTGGCGAGGAGCGTGCTAAGGGAGAGATGGGAGATGATACCGCTCACGTGCCTGTAGGACCTGGACACATGGCTAAGCTTCCTGGATTCGCTGATAATGCACCGAGAACCCTGAAGGTTCTTATGAAGAAGGACCCCAATGTTGCACAATACATCTCTTCCCAAATTGACCAAATGGAGACAGGCAGTGATGAAGCATAATTCTTTTTTTGAATGCTACTTTGTCACGTTTCTCGTCAAAACTTACTGTACCTTTGACGACACATTTTTGTACCTGATGTACCTACCCTAAAAATTTTAATTGTTAATATTTTTTTAATTCACTTTAAATCACATTGTACAAATATAGATTTTATTCCAGCAGTTTATTCGAACTTCTGGTAGCTGGCACAACGAATACAACAACAGCATCTTAGAATTATTTGTTATTTCTTTTCAGTACAGTAGTTCTCCTACATACTCAGTTTTTCAATACCGTTTTTTTTTAGAGCAACAGATCATCATAATTTCCCGTGTCCTACCGACACTCAGGCTCGTAAATTGAAAGAAATCTCTAAGGTAAATTAATTTGATCGCTTTAATGAACACATGATAATCATGCTAATGAATCAATCTACTGGATCGCGATTTCGAGACGAATTTGAAAATTGAAATTCTTTACTAAATGAAATCCAATTCCCACAGCTAGCTAAGCATCTTATCGATTTAAACTCAAACTTGGATTTTCTTGAACACTATGATTTCATGTTATTCAAATGCACAAGAATAATATTGCAGGTATTGTTAAGAAGAAACCTTTAGTTGTAGGGACAACAGCAACTGACGTGCCATCATTGTCATCTTCGATGATAACAACAACCTTTCCAGGACTCGCAGGACTTGTGGGTAATTTATTAGTCGGAAATTGAGAAATCGTGGGATTATGAGATGGTATGAGAGTCAAAGTAGGACTTGGAGAAAGTGAAGGATTTTTTGACTTTCCAGTAGGCATAAAACTGAAAGACGGATTAGCACTAGGTACTGAGCTCGGTTGTGCAGATGTCGAAGGTGCACTTGACACCGAAGGATTGCTGCTCGGTGCGGACGATGATGAAGGAACTGTACTCATAGATGGTACAACACTATCCTTAGCAGTTGGATGTGCAGATATCGAAGGTGCACTTGATACTGAAGGACTGCTGCTCGGTGCGGACGATGATGAAGGCACTATGCTCATAGATGGTCCAACACTATCCTTAGCAGTTGGATGTGCAGACAGCGAAGGTGCACTTGATACTGAAGGACTGCTGCTCGGTGCGGACGATGATGAAGGAACTGTACTCATAGATGGTACAACACTATCCTTAGCAGTTGGATGTGAAGACATCGAAGGTGCACTTGATACTGAAGGACTGCTGCTCGGTGCGGACGATGATGAAGGAACTGTACTCATAGATGGTCCAACACTATCCTTAGAAGTTGGATGAGCAGATATCGAAGGTGCACTTGACACCGAAGGATTGCTGCTCGGTGCGAACGATGATGAAGGAACTGTACTCATAGATGGTCCAACACTATCCTTAGCAGTTGGATGTGCAGATATCGAAGGTGCACTTGATACTGAAGGACTGCTGCTCGGTGCGGACGATGATGAAGGAACTATGCTCATAGATGGTCCAACACTATCCTTAGCGGTTGGATGTGCAGATATCGAAGGTGCACTTGATACTGAAGGACTGCTGCTCGGTGCGGACGATGATGAAGGAACTATGCTCATAGATGGTCCAACACTATCCTTAGCAGTTGGATGTGCAGACAGCGAAGGTGCACTTGATACTGAAGGACTGCTGCTCGGTGCAGAAGATGATGAAGGAACTGTACTCATAGATGGTCCAACACTATCCTTAGCAGTTGGATGTACAGATATCGAAGGTGCACTTGATACTGAAGGACTGCTGCTCGGTGCGGACGATGACGAGGGAACTATGCTCATAGATGGTCTAACACTATCCTTAGTAGTTGGATGTGCAGACATCGAAGGTGCACTTGATACTGAAGGATTGCTGCTCGGTGCGGACGATGATGAAGGAACTATGCTCATAGATGGTCCAACACTATCCTTAGCAGTTGGATGAGCAGATATCGAAGGTGCACTTGACACTGAAGGATTGCTACTCGGTGCGGACGATGATGAAGGA
>Ga0307978_1001664_pt1 | contig 16321 bp, 16 predicted proteins | sample OrgLakmetage1056_FD_203151 | JGI IMG/M metagenome (GOLD analysis project Ga0307978, IMG submission 203151) | Saline water microbial communities from Organic Lake, Antarctica - #1056 | ecosystem: Environmental > Aquatic > Non-marine Saline and Alkaline > Saline | place: Antarctica: Organic Lake...
GCTCCGCTGGAGCCGCCCTTTTCATGCGCCGTCCTATGAGAGGAGCCGGTCAGGCCGCCCCGGCTTCGGGTTCGGCCAGAATGCGCTCATCCATGTCCAAGCGCTCCAGTACATAGTTGAGCTCGCTCTCCGGCGCGCCCTGGAACTGGGTGAAGATCCGCTCGGCCAGCCGCGTGCGCAGCCGGACGATGTCGCCGGAACCGTTGGGACCGACCTCCAGCGAGTGCCAGGCCTGCAGCGCGGCGCGCACCGCCGGCAGAACCCGTTCGGGCAGTCCGGCGCGCTTGAACACCGCTTCCAGCCCCAGCGGGCCGGCGTCATGGATCAGGAGCCAGGCCTTGGTGTGGTCGATCTCGGCGAGCTGGGCGATGCAATGTTCAAAGAAGGTCATGTGGCCGCGGAACAGGGCGCGCAGCATGAGGGAGGGGGTCAGCCGGCCGTTCATCTGCAGTTGCTGGACGAAGCGGCGCGGATCTTCAGACAAGCCGGCCTGGTCCACCAAGTCCACCGTGGCGCGTTCGCGCGCGCCCTCGGCAAGCTCGACCGCCAGCTGGGCGGGCAAAGCGTGGCGGTGCACCAGGCGCTGGATCGCGGTGTCGGAGATGTGGGCGATCAGCTTTTCGGTCACTTCAAGAGGGAGCGAGCGGCGGGCCACGAAGCCCTCAAGCACGCTCGGATCATCCTCGAACCGTGTGAAGCATCCGGCGTAGGCGCGCGGGCTGAACGCGGCGCCGTCATTGGACGCCGCGGTACGCACGGCGTCGGGCGCAGCGTGCTCGACCAGGGCTTCGACCACCGCCTCTGAGACGGTCTGGCGCGAGGCCACGGCGATCTGGCGCGCGGCCGGGGCCGAGCTGGCGAGCCGGATCAGATCCTCGTCCTCCAGCACCGGCGAGCCGGCGATGATGGGCACGGCGATGGACTCCACGTCCTCGATCAGGCGCCGGGCCACATCGGGGGGCAAATGAGCCGAGCGTTGCAGGGTGACGGCCAGCGCGCGGCGCACCAGTTCTGCGGCGTCGCCGGCCAGGATGCGCACCACTTCGGCGCCCAGCGTGCGGTCGGCGTCACTGAGATCGCCCTCCGCGTAGCGCGCGCAGAACTTGCGGGCCGCCAGGGCGCGGGTTTCCGGGTCGCCCTGATTGACCAGGCGACCAATATCGGCGTGGCTCAAACGGGCGCGAAGAGTCTGCACGGACATGGCTCACCCTTTTAAATTGCGGCGCGACGCTCAGACTGAGCGCCAAATCTTAACAGCTGATTTCACCATTCGCTTAAAGCGGTGTTCACCCTCGCCGGCGCGCCGGCGCAGGCGCGTCCAGCGACGCCAAAAGCTCAACCAGCGCCGGGCTGAGCACTCCGGCCGCACCAAAGGCGGTATAACCGCCGCCGCCCGGCCGCGAGGGACCAGACCGTGATGACGGCGCGGCCTCGGGCAGAACGCTGTCGGAGGCCGCCAACGCCACCCGGTCAGGCGCGCTGACCGCGCCGCCCTCCCCGCTCAGGCGCGCCAGAAGGTCGGCGGCGCGGATGGGGTGGCCTTCGGGACGGAACACCGCGCGGTTGGCCGCCGCGGCTTCGGGAAATAGGGTCTCGGCGTTGACGCCGGGTTCGGCCTGCACGGCGTTGATCAGGCGCGCAGCGCCGCCGGCGCCGAGGAAATGCGCAGCGTAGAGCTCGCCGGAGCTGGGCTCGCGCCCGATGGCGGCGCGCAGATGCCCGGCGTTCTCGGCCGCGAGCTCGCCGGCCATGACGCTGGCCGCCTCCGGCTCGAAGCGCAGATCAAGGACGCGGGCACGCATCTGGGGGTCGGAGATGGAAAACCGCCCGTTGGCGTCCTGTTTGATCGCGGCCGCCATCTCGCCATAGCCGTGCTTTTCGCCATGGCGCGACACCATCGCCATCCAGGTCTGGTCAATGAACTGGAACAGGCCGGACGCGCTGGAGGTGCGCGCCCTGGCGCCGGCGTCGAAGCTGCTTTCGCGCTGGGCCGTGCGCATCAGATAATCAAAATCCGCGCCGGTGCGCCGGGCCGCATCAGCGATCACCCGTCGCGGCGAGAAACTGGTCTGGGCGGCGGCTTCGATCTCGGACACGGCACACGCCTCGCTGACAGCGAATCACGGAAAGCCCTAAACTGGCAGCGGACGCCATAAGCTTTCGTTAACATCACCGCGCACCAGCCGGCGCCGCAAGGTCAGCCCTGCGCGGTCAATCCAGCGCGATCCGGGCCGAAGGGTTCTGCGGCGCCGCGGATCGCTCCGGTCTCGGCGTAGGCTGCGGCGGCTTCGGCGATCACCGGCGCCAGCAGCACCCCGTTTCGATACCCGCCGGCGGCCACCAGGAGGCCCGGCCCGGCCTCGCCGATCACCGGCATCAGATCAGCCGAGCGCGGACGAAGGCCCGCCCAGCGCTCGATCACCGGCACCGCGGCGAGCCCGGGCGCGGCGCGCCGCGCCGCCGCGACCAGGCGCTCGATCGCCTCGTCATCGGTCTCAAGCCCCGCCTCGCCCGGCTCCGATGTGGCGCCGGCCACAAGGCGCTGGCCGGGCTTGGCGGCGAGATAGATGGAGAAGCCGCGCACGATCCGGTTGGGCGCCAGCGGCCGCGACGCGGCGAAGGCGACCATCTGGCCTTTCACCGGCTCGGTCATGGCTGCGGCCGGCCCGCCCTTGACCGCGAAAGCGCCCGCCGCCAGCACGATCAGATCGGCGGGCACGCTGCGGGTTTCATCCATTACCACTTCGCGCGCGCCGCCCGCCCCGGTCTCGATCCGCGCCTCGCCGGTTTCGAACACGCCGCCGGCGCGGCGCACCGCATCCACCAACGCCTCGCGCAGGGCGCGATTGTCCAGCTGGCCGTCGCCGGGAAACTCCACCCCGCCAAGGCTGGGCGCAAGGCCGGGCTCGCTGTCCGCGATGGTCCCGGCGTCGAGCCGGTTCGCCTCATATCCCAGCGCCCGAGAGCGCTCCATCACCGCGCTGGCGCGCTCGCTTTCCTCGGCGGTGAAGGCGGGCAGCAGCGAGCCGCGCTGCTCGTAACCCAGCGCCAGGCCGGTCTCCGCCTCCAGACGCTTGACCCAGTCCGGCCACAGCCCGGCGGCGCGCCGGGCCAGCTCAGCGAACGCTTCAGCCAGGGGATGGTCTGGATCAAGCTCGGCGCCGGATTCGAATCCGCCCGCCAGCATGCCCCCCGACGCCCACAGAGCGCTTCGGGCCGGATCTCCGCGATCGCACACGGTCACGGCGTGTCCGGCGCGCGCCAGTTGCCAGGCTGCTGCAAGCCCGGCGGCGCCGGCGCCGACGACGGCGATGCGCAAGCCATGATTTCGCACTATATTAGGGGTCATGCGTTCGAGCGAACCTTCGGGTCTGACGAGCGTTGACCCACAGATAGAGCCATTGAGAGGCCAATCCCATGGTCAAGACTGCACGCCTTACCGCCCTGACGACCGCAGCCGCGGCCGCCGCCGCCGTTTTCGCCGGCGCCGGCGCCGGCGCGTTTGCTCAGGAGTCCGCTGGCGAGGCCGGAAACGAGACCGCTGGCGAAACCGGAAGCGAATGCGTCAATCTGCGCGGCGTGAACGGCTATCAGGTGATCGACGATCAGCACCTGGTGCTCACCGGCGGAGCCAGCCGCTTTTATCTGGTGACCACCACTTCGCGATGCTCCGGCCTGCGCTTCGGCGCCCAGATCGGCACCAGCTTCGGCGATAACGCCCGCCTGTGCCCGCCCATCGTCGAATACGTCATCCCCGATGACGGCTGGCGCTGCGCCATCGATACGGTGGAGGAAGTCGAAAGCCTGGAGGAGGCCGAGCAGCGCGCCGCAGCCGCCAGCGCAGGCGGCTAGAGCGCAATCCGACCTGACTGCGTCAGGTCGAGCGCTCTAGCCCTTTGATCTGGAGCGCAATTTTTCCGAAAACCGGGTCCCACTTTCCGGATCGCACTCTAGGCGCGCGCCGCCAGGTTCAGCGCCGGGATCGGTTTGGCGTCCACCGCCTCGCCGCGCTCCAGCACCGCGAGGCAATCGGCCAGGAAACGCTCGCCGCCCGCCTCCCCGGCTCCGGTCCAGGGCCGGGTGAGGACGCGTGTGTAGAACTCGGTCAGGCTGGCGCGCCAGACTTCGGCCGCGTCCTCACCCGCTCGCGTGCAGGACTCCAGCGCGGTTTCGTACACTTCGGACAACCAGAACAGGGTGGCGCGGATTTCATCAAGGCGCGCGCCCGGCGCAGCACCCGATCCCATGCGCCGCTCGCCCTCGCGCAGGGCCGAGAGATGGCATCGGCTGAGCGACACGCTGCCCTTGTCGGCGCTGATCTGCCCGGCTTCAGGGGCCAGCTCTGCGAGCTGGCCGGCCAGCTGCCTGCCCAGACGCAAATCCTGGCGGATGCGGGCGAGCTTGGCCGGCTGGGATTGCAGCCGGCGCTGATCGAGAAACGCCCGTCCCGACGCTTCGAGCCGGCGCCACAGGACGCTGCGATGATGCTCCTCGACGCCATGGCGCTCGCAGATCCGGTCAATGTCCGGCGAGCTGTAGATCGGGTTCTCGTCCAGAATCACGAAATTCGCCCGACCATCTTCACATAATCGCGCCATCGCCGTCTCCCCTTCGCCGCGCTGTATCCTCGCGATCGCCAAGGTTAACGAGAATGGCCGAGTCGTTAACCCTTGCGAACCACCAAGACCGCGTCACCGGCGCGATCCTTGTGGATAAGCCCGCCCTTGCTCACACCGTCTGTGGAAAACCCGGGCGCCCGTCAGAGCAGGCCCAGCGCCTTGAAGCTCGCCGTCCGCTCGCGGCCCACGATGATATGATCATGCACCACGATGTCGAAGGGCTTGGCCGCCTCCTTGATACGGCGGGTCATCTCGATATCGGCCTGGCTGGGCGTGGGATCGCCGCTGGGATGGTTGTGCACCAAAATGAGCGCGCTTGAATCCAGCGCGATCGCCTTCTTGACGATCTCTCGCGGATAGACCGGGGCGTGGTCCACCGTGCCGCGGGCCTGAAACTCGTCGGAGACCAGCCGGTTCTTCTTGTCCAGATAGAGCACGCGAAACTCCTCGGTGGTGGCGTGCTGCAGCGCGGCGCGCAGATAATCCAGCAGCGCCGACCAGGAGGAGATCACCGTGCGACCGGTCACCTGCTCGCGCGCGATCCGGATCGCCATCGCGTGCATGAGTTTGAGGTCTAGCGCAGTCTTCTCCGACACGCCCTTCACGCCGGTGAGCTGATCCACGCTCGCCGCGCAGACCCGTCCCAGGTCACCGAAACGCTTGAGAAGGTCCTTGGCCATCGGCTTCACGTCGCGCCGGGGAATGGAGCGGAAAAGCGCCAGCTCCAGCAGCTCGTAATCGGCCAGCGCGTCTCCGCCCGCATCGGCGAATCGCGCGCGCAGCCGGTCCCGGTGGCCGTGATAATGGGGCGTGTCGGTCTTACTGTCCGCCATGGCCTCTCATCGCCTGAAGGCAAGCTAGCACCACAAGACATAAGCCGCCTCGCCTCGCCTGTCAGCCGAAATCCAGTCTGATTTTCCCCTGAAGGGACGTCAGGCCGGGGGTGCGCGCGTGCACGCTTTATGTGCATGGGCGCTTCATTAATGGGCGCCGCCGGCTTGCTGCACCGCAAAACTTGTCCGCACGCCTGACTCCGCAGCGCGCCTGCCTAAGCTCATGTCCAGTTCTGCCGAAGGAGAGCGCGTCATGGACGAGACACAATTCGCCGGCGGCGATATCGCCTGGATCCTCACCGCCTGCGCCCTGGTGCTGATGATGACCCTGCCGGGGCTCGCCCTGTTCTATGGCGGCATGGTTCGGCGCACCAACGTGCTTTCCACCCTGATGCAGGCGCTGGGCGCGGCGGCCGTCGTCACGCTGGCCTGGGCGATCGCGGGCTATTCGTTCGCGTTCGGCGGCGAAGGCGCACTGTTCGGCGGCTTCGACCGGATTTTCCTCAACGGCCTCACCGTGAACAGCGCCTCGGGCGATCTTCCCGAGACCGCCTTCATCCTGTTCCAGCTCACCTTTGCGATCATCACCGTGGCGATCATCGCCGGCGCCGGCGCCGAGCGCATGAGCTTCAAGGCCTGGATGGTGTTCACGCCCATCTGGCTCCTCATCGTGTACGCCCCCATCGCCCACTGGGTCTGGGGCGGCGGCTTCCTGTACGAGGCGGGCGTGCTTGATTTCGCCGGCGGCGCGGTGGTGCACATCAATTCTGGCGTCGCCGGGCTGGTCCTGGCGCTGAAGCTGGGTCCGCGGCGCGGCTATCCCAAGGAGGGCCAGCCGCCGCACAATCTGGTGCTCACCGTCATCGGTGCGGGACTTCTGTGGGTCGGCTGGTTCGGGTTCAATGGCGGCTCGGCGCTGGGCGCCAACGCCATGGCCGCCCACGCCGCCCTGGTCACCCAGATCGCGGCGGCCACCGCCGCCCTCACCTGGGCGCTGATCGAATGGATTACGCGTGGCAAGCCCAGCGTGCTGGGCGCAGCCTCCGGCGCGGTGGCGGGCCTTGTGGGCATCACGCCGGCGGCCGGCTTCGTGGAGCCGTACGCCGCTTTCATCATCGGCGTGCTGGCCTCGCTGGCCGCCTATTACGGCGTCACCCTGGTGAAGAAGCTGGGCAAGTATGACGACAGCCTCGACGCGTTCGGCCTGCACGGCATCGGCGGCTTCGCCGGCGCCATCCTCACCGGTGTGTTCGCCAGCACCGCGGTGGGCGGGACCGGCGGCGCGGTGGAAGGCCACTGGATGCTGGTCTGGACCCAGACCTGGGGCGCGCTGGCGGCGGCGGCCTGGTGCGCCACAGCCACTTTCATCATCCTCTGGCTACTGGAGCGGGTGATGAACCTCAGGGTCGATCCCGAAGACGAAGTTACCGGCCTGGACGTGGCGCTTCACGGGGAAAGCGCCTGACAGGCCGATCCGGCGGGCGCGCGAGGGGGCGCGCCCGCCACACCTAACCTCCCTGACTGGCCCTGCCTGCACACGCCGGCGGGGCCATTTTTTTGGGTCAGAATTCGCGGCGTCATCCAACCGTCATCGAAACATTATAGGTTGTATTCAGTATATTCAGGAGGGCGATCATGTTTGGGTTAATTGCGGCGCTCGCGTTTGGCTTAGTCACAGCACAGACTGAATCGGTCGGCGGCTCGGAAGAGGAAGTCTACTCGGTCTCCGCGTTCATTTATGAGAATGGTGATCTGATCGGCGCGCCCACCCTCACCGTTCGTCACGGAAGGCCTGGTTCAGCAAGGGTCGCCGGGGAACGCGGCTATGGCCTGGAAATAACGATAAACGACGCGTCACCTGCCGATGCAGAGGCTTTTCAACTGGAAAGTGTCGGGACGCGGTTGCGCGCGGATGCGCGGGTCTTTCTCCCTGCTGGGAATGAATGGAGCGAGCTGGCGCGGCCGACTTTCCTTGCGGAGAGAGGCGTGCGCGCGACAGCCGCTATCGACACCTATGCTCAGTCGTTCAGGCGCAGCACGACCGACGATTATATCGAACAGCTTGCTGTTGAGCTGGTGATTGTCGAAGTTGACGAAAGCTGGCTTTCCAGCAATGGCGGCGCTAAGATGCTTTCGGACTGCGCGTTCGATGGGGAGAGCTCGCCGAAACTGCTCGGCGCGAGCGCCCTCTCCGCAGCGCGAAACGACTGTTGCAACACTGGCTGTACACGCTGTTACGGGGGCTGCTGCTCAGACAGCGCCAATTGCCGTGCCGGATGCTGTCCCTAACTCGTCCCCACCGCCGCCAGCGTCCGCACGAACGCCGTTAACGCCCGCGGCGTCGTGCTTTCATTGTTTGAATGGTAATTGAATGTCGGCACCTGCAGCGTTGCGCCGGTATAGCGCCCGTCGGAATCGCGCGCGATCCGGCCGAGCTCCGTCAGCCCCATGGATTTGGGCGTCTGGCCGCGCCGGGCGCGGGCGTCGTTCTCGCGATCGATGAAGCTGTCTTTGAAGATGATCGGCGCGCCGCCGCCCGACGCCGCGGTCTCCAGCCGGCGCACCGCTTCGGGATCAAAGCGCGCCGTGGCGTCACGCCGGCGCAGGATCACCGCACCCGCAAGCGCCGCGGCGCCGTCGTCAAAGGGCGTGGTGTCCAGCACGATGAGCTCTCGCCCCGGCTTCAAACCGCCCGCCTGCGCCCAGGTCAGGAAATGCTCGGCGGAGCGGCCGATCTCCTCCTCGGCGGTGAAGACGATCGTGCCCTTCAGGCCGAACTCGGCGGCCACGCGCAAGGCGGCGGCGGAGATGGGATTATCCAGCTGGCCGGTGACATAGCCCACCTGGCTGCGATCAAGCTTTCGCGCAAAGGCCAGCGGCGTGCCCGGCGCGAGCGGCGGCATGTCCTTCAGCGTGAAAACCAGCCGGTTGTCCGCGTCCAGCTTGGCTCCGGTGACGTCGCCATAGGCGATGCGGCCGCCGGTCTTGCGGTCATAGGCGAACATCTCCTCGCCGGCATAGCGCTTGGAGATCGCCTCGGCGAAGTCCGCGCTCGGGGTGGAGGCGTCGCCATACTTGGAGTTCTTCACAGCGTGGGCGGCGTAAACCGGCGCGCCGTCCTCGTCCGTCACCGCGCCGTGGCGATCCACATGGGCGAGATAGACCGGCCCCTCGCCCGCTTTTGCGCCGCCCAGGCGCACGACGCACAGATTGCGCGGCCGTTCCACGCCGGCGCCCAGGGCCTCGAAATCACGCGCCAGATGATCGAGATAGGGCGTCTCATGCCCGACCACGCTTGGAAAATCGAGATACTCGTTCGTCTTCGCAAGGATGCGTGCGAACAGGGCCGCGTCGGGAGGCAGGCTCACAGCTTCTCCACAAATACCGTTCCGGCCGAATATCCGGCGCCGAACGAACAGATCACACCTTTGTCACCGGACGATAAATCGTCGGAATGCTTGTGGAAGGCGATGATGGACCCCGCCGAGCTGGTGTTGGCGTAGTCGTCCAGGATGGTGGGCGCGTCTTCGCCGCCGGCGTCGCGGCCGAACACCTTCTTGGCGATCATCAAATTCATGTTGATGTTGGCCTGGTGCAGCCAGACCCGGCGCATGTCGTCCGCCGTCAGCCCAAGCTCTTCCATGTGGCCGCGGATCATCTCCGAGACCATGGGCACGACTTCCTTGAACACCTTGCGGCCCTCCTGGACGAAGAGCTTGTCGTCCTTGGGTCCGCCGTTCTGGATCGGCTTGTTGTCGCCGGTGGGCTTTTCGGTCCGGTTCAGGAAGCCGAAATTATTGCGGATATTGTTGGAGAATTTGGTCTTCAGCTTGGTGCCGAGGATTTTCCAGCCGCCCTCGCCCAGATCGTCGCGCTCCAACAGGATCGCCGTGGCCACGTCGCCGAAGATGAAATGGCTGTCGCGGTCGCGCCAGTTGAGATGGCCTGAACAAATCTCCGGATTGACCACCAGAATGGCGCGGGCATGGCCGCAGGCGATCTGATCCGCGGCGGCCTGCAGGCCGAACGTCGCCGAGGAACACGCCACGTTCATGTCGAACCCGAACCCGTCCTCGATGCCCAGCGCGTCCTGAATCTCCACCGCGATGGCGGGATAGCCGCGCTGCATGTTGGAGGCGGCCACGATCACCCCGTCCACGTCCGCGGCGGTCCGGCCGGCGCGCGCCAGGGCGTCATGGCAGGCCTTCACCCCGATCTCCGCCAGGATGGAGATTTCCTCATTGGCGCGCTCGGGGATGAAGGGCGTCATCCGGTTGATGTCCAGGACGCCCTTTTTATCCACCACATAGCGGCTTTTGATGCCGGACGCCTTCTCGATGAACTCCACCGAGCTGGGCGATAAAGCCTGGTGCGCACCCGCTTCAATCTGCGGTGCGTGGTCGGCATTGTGCTTGGCCACATAAGCATTGAAGCTTTCAACCAGCTCGGCATTTGAAATGGAATCTTCCGGCGTAAAAAGGCCGGTCGAGCGGATGACGGCGGCGGTCATGCGGTTACGCTCCGGGCGAATATGGATTCGTTGATCGTCGCCAACTTAGACCCGCGCGCGCGCCGCGCCAACCGGGGTGTTTCAGGGTGCTGGAACAAGCGTTTGCCGGGCGGCCACAGGGCCGGATCATCGTTCGGCGACGGCGGCGTAGAGCGTGTTTTTCGGCGCTGCGAAAACGCGCCGGACCATGGGCTCGAACACGTCCAGCGTCTCGCTGTCATAATCGGGATCAAAGGCGGCCTGGTCGTATTTTTCGCAGAACTCGGCGCAGGCGGCGAAATGGGGATGGTCGCGGAATTGCTCGCGCATATTCTTATCCATGCCCAGGTGCTCGAAGAAATAATAGCCCTGGAAAACGCCGTGATGGGCGACGATCCAGTGGTTCTCCTCGCTGACGAAGGGCTTCAGGATCGCCGCAGCGATATCGGGATGGTTATAGCTGCCCAGCGTGTCACCGATATCGTGCAGCAGGGCCATCACCACGTATTCCTCGTCCCGCCAGTCGCGCAGAGCCCGCGTCGCGGTCTGGCGCGAATGCTCCAGCCGGTCGACGGGAAAGCCGCCATAATCGCCGTCCAGAAGCCGAAGATGGTTCAGAACCCGGTCGGGCAGCGCCCGCGCGAACGGACCGAAATGGCTCGCGATCCGGTTCCAGTCCTCCGGCGTGCCTTCGGTCATGGCGCGAAAGCCTGCGCGCTCACTCGTCTGATCGTCCATGGCGGGTCCTCCTGGATAGGCGTTGACGCTACGCGCCCCCGACCCGCCCCGGCAAGACCTGCTGATCGGGCCTGATCCGGCGGGGCCGGCATCTCGTAGTCAGGTTCGAGCAATTCACAGGTCCCGCCATGGCGTCCACCCCGAACACCGGCAACCAGTGCTTCGCCGGCCTCCATACCGATGTGCTCAGTTGAGCGGGCCTGAGACAAGGCGCGGACGGGCCGTTCCCAAGGGCCGGCTCGAGCGCATGGCGCGCCTCACCGCGCTGGGCGCCGGCATGGCCGGCGGGACTGCGGCGAGCGCGGTCAGCGCCTGGGCCAGGGGCGAGCGGGCGGATCTGGCCACCCACGCCTTCAGCCCTTCTAACGCCAGGCGCTTCGCCGAGGAATTGTCGCGCCTGCGCGGTGCGGCGCTGAAGCTGGGCCAGCTTGTCTCCATGGATATAGGCGCGGTGGCGCCGCCCGAATTCGCCGCCGCCGCCGAACGCCTGCGCGCAGACGCCGACCCGATGCCGCCGGGTCAGTTGCGCCGGGTGCTGGACCGGCGCTGGGGCAAGGGCTGGATGGCTCGCTTTCAGCGGTTCGAGCCGCGCCCGGCCGCCGCCGCCTCCATCGGTCAGGTTCACAAGGCGGTCACCCGAGAGGGCCGGGTCCTCGCCGTGAAGATCCAGTATCCCGGCGTGCGCGCCAGCATCGATTCCGATCTTGATTCGGTGGGGCGTCTGGCGCGGTTGACCGGCGCAGTGCGCGCCGATTTCGACCTCGCCCCCTATCTGGACGCCGCCAAGACCGCGCTGCATCACGAAGCCGATTATGAGCGCGAGGCCGACAATCTGCGCCGGTACGCCGATACGCTTGGGCCGGACCCTGATTTTGTGATCCCTGAGGTGGATCCCGATCTCTCGGGTCCAGACATTCTGGCGATGGACTGGCTTGAGGGGCGCGGGATCGAGCACGCCGCGCAGGCAAGTGAAGCCGAGCGCATGCGGGTGTTCACCGCGCTTCTGGATCTGACCTTGCGCGAGCTGTTCGCCATGGGCCTGATGCAGAGCGATCCCAACTACGCGAACTTTCTGTACGCCGGCGCGGGGCGCCCCGTGGGCCTGATCGATTTTGGCGCGGTGATCGATATCGACCCGGCGATGACGAAGGCCTGCAGCGCGGTGCTGGCCGCCGGGCTTTCCGGTGATGGCGCCGCCATGGGCGCGGCCCTGGGCGAGCTGGGCGCGTTGAAGCCGGACACTGCGCCCGCCCACCGCGACGGGCTTGTGGCGCTGGCCGACCAGCTGTTCGCCCCGGTCCGGGCGAGCGGCGAGTCAGGCGGGTTTGATTTCACCGATACAGGCCGCCTCACAGCCCTGCGCGAGGGCGGGGTCGCCCTGCAGCGCAACGGCTTCGCGCCCGAGCCGGCGCCGGAATTGCTGTTCATCCAGCGCAAGTTCGCCGGGCTCTACCTGCTCGGCGCGACGCTGAAGATCCGCATGGATGTGCGCGAGACCCTGAAAGCCTGGGTCTAGGCGCGGGGCCCTCAGGCGGCGTCAGGATCCGCCGACAGGAACGCCTTCACCGGGGGGAGGCTGCGCTCGGGCGCTTCTTCCTGAGGCAGGTGACCGAGATCCTCAAACGTCTCCAGCCGCGCATCGGGTAAAAGGCCCAGATAATCCTGCGCGTTGGCCACCGGGATCAGCCCGTCCTTCTCGCCCCACACCAGCAGCGTCGGCGCGGTGATGGTCGGCAGTCGCGGCCGCGGATCGCGCAGGATCGTCTGCTCCATGCGCGCGATCAGCGCCTGACGCGCGCCCGGCGCACGCAGCAGATCGTAATAGCGCTGCACGGTCTGATCCTCGAGCCGTTCGGGATCGCCGAAGCTCTGCACCAGGTTCATGCGCACCAGAAAGCGGGGCAGGATGAAGCGCATGATGTTGGTGACGGCGCCGACTTCGGGCGCCTGGTCGTATTCAAACCCGGTGCTTGCGAAGCCGTCCGGCGCCACGAGCACCAGCCGGGCGACGCGGTCCGGATGCTCGGCGGCGTAGGACCAGGCGATGCGCCCGCCCACCGAATTGCCCACCAGAGAAGCCTGCTCAAGCCCGTAATAGGCCATCAGCCCGTCCAAAAGCTCAAACGCGCGCGCATCGTCATAGCGGCCGGTGGGATCGGGCGGCGACAGGCCTGACCCCGGCAGATCAAACCGGATGACCTGAAACTGCGACTGGAGCCCCTGCGCCCAGCCCTCCCAGGTGTGAAGACTGGAACCAAAGCCGTGAATCAGGATCACCGCCGGCGCAGACTCCGGGCCGTCGGCGCGCACATGCAGCTGCGCGCCCGCGACCTCGATCATATCTGACGGGGCGCGCAGATACGCCGATTCCAGCCGCTGGCGGGACAGGTCGGGAGTCCATAGCCAGGCTCCCGCAGCCGCAATCAGGACAATGACCGCGACCGTGATAATAAGCACTTTATTCATCTCCGCCCTTGCTCAGGAAAAGTCCGGCTCTCGCCATTTCGGTCTTGAGCCTTTCGTAAAGATACGTTTACGTCCAGTCCAAACCAGATCGTTCACAAGGGGTTCGCAGTGGTTTCGACCAACATGCCGACAGCCATCGTCACCGGCGCGTCCTCGGGCGTCGGCCTTTACACCACCAAGGCGCTGACCGAGCGCGGCTGGCGGGTCATCATGGCCTGCCGCAACATCGCAAAGACCGACAAGGCGATCCGCGAAACTGGCATCGCTCGCGACCGCGCTTTGCCCATGCATATTGATCTGGGCTCGCTGGAGAGCGTGCACAGTTTCATCCGCGACTTTCGCGCCACGGGTCACACGCTGGATGCGCTGGTGTGCAACGCGGCGGTCTATCTGCCGCTGCTCAAGGAGCCCAGGCGCTCGCCTGAAGGCTACGAGATTTCGGTGGCCACCAATCATCTGGGCCATTTCCTGCTCGCGCTGACGCTGCTGGATGATCTGGCCAAATCAAAGCGCTCGCCACGCCTGATCACGCTGGGCACGGTGACGGCCAATTCCGAAGAGTTTGGCGGCCGCATTCCGATCCCCGCACCCGCCGATCTGGGCGAGCTTGAAGGCCTGGAGGCCGGGTTCAAGGATCCGGTGGCGATGATCAATGGCGCGCCGTTCAAGGCCGGCAAGGCCTATAAGGACAGCAAGCTGTGCAACATGATCATCAGCCGTGAACTGCACCGGCGCTATCACGACTCCACCGGGATCGTGTTCAGCACGCTGTATCCCGGCTGCGTCGCCGACACGGCGCTGTTTCGCGCCACCCCGCCAGTGTTCCAGAAAGTGTTTCCCTGGTTTCAGAAGTCCATCACCGGCGGCTATGTCAGCCAGGCGCTGTCCGGAGAGCGCGTCGCCCAGGTGGTCGCCGATCCGGGCTTTGAAAACTCCGGCGTGCACTGGAGCTGGGGCAATCGCCAGAAGACCGGCCGCGACGCCTTCCACCAGAAACTCTCCGCCCAGGCCAACAACCAGGCCCGCGCCGAACGCCTCTGGGATCTCAGCGCGCAGCTGTGCGCAGTGGAAGCCCCGGTGTTCAAGCCCGCGAGCAAAACCGAACCGGCTTGAAGCGGCATTGAGGCGCAAAGCCACGTTGGGGCGGCGTTGGGGCGACAGCGCCCCGGCGCGCCTTTGGCGTTCCCGGCGTGCATAAGCAGTGCGGCGGCGCGGGCGGCGGGCTATGCGCCGACCAGCCCGGCGGCGGCGCGGGTGCGCGCCCACGAGCTGTTGCGCAATCCGAAAGTGCTGGCGGCGCTACGCGATGAAATCACACGCAAGCTGAACGCCGCAGCCGCGCTGGGCGTGAGCGTGCTGATCGAGCTTGCGCAATCCGGCCCGCCGCAGGTTCGTCTTTCTGCGGCGAAGGAGCTGGTGGACCGGGGTTTCGGGCCAGTGGTTTCGCGCAGCGCCAATCTGCATGCGGTGTCCGGCCCGAGCATTGAGGACTTGCTGAACGAGCTGGCGGAGGCGGAAGCGAAGGGGTACCCCTTTGATGAACCGGGGGGGTAGGTTCGAAGGGTGGAGTGATTGGTCGAACGGGATAGTGAACAGAGCATAAACGCTAATTTTTCAAAATCTTAATTCACTTGGAGCATTATCTGAGGCGATTACCTCAAGGGAACGAATGCTCATGACTTTCGCCACCACCACCACATTCGACGCGACCGGCCTTTACGACAGAAGTGTCCGGACTGCCCCATGGGCGCGGTTTTTCGCCAAGAATCTCGACATTGACATATTCACCGTTGCGCTCTGCATCGCTGTCGGTGGTCTCGGATTGGTCAACCCGGACTCCGGCGCGTGGACCTTGGTTGTGTTGCTCGGACTGGCTGCATTTCCATTTTTCGAGAGCGCGTCCCAATTCCTGCTTGGAAACACGCTTGGCAAGAAATTGCTCGGGATGCGCGTTCTTGACAAGTCAGGCGGGCCAGTTTCGTTTGGAACACTGCTGCAGCGCAACTATCGCTGCTATGTGCACGGTTTGGCGTTGGGAATACCGATCGCCGCCTTCATCACATACATCCTGGGCTTCGTCGGTTACACCCGTGACGGCGTCTCAAGCTGGGATCACGATGCCGGCACCATCTGCGCAAATCAAGGGGCGTCCACTTGGCGGTCGCTCCTAATTGGCTGCGCACCGTTTTGGCTACCGATTGTGCTCATCATAATAGTATCAGCGAGCGGCCCGAGTTTGAACGACACGTATGCGAACGTGGATAGAGTGTTGAATTGAACCTCGACCAGCAACGCGCCCTTTCGCGTGCTCGCCACCGCCGCACACAGAACGAAGGGCCATGGACCCAATACCAGCAGGCGTTGGAAAGTGACTATATCGACCAGCGCATTGCAGCGGGGCAAGAGCTTCGTCGTCGCAATTTGCTCTCGCCCCGGCAGGACTCGGCCTTGCAGGAACTTGAGCGCAGTTAGAGCTCAGGCCATCAAGCCGATTCTGATTACACGCCGCTGGAGCAATACGGGGCTGCAGACGATCCGCGTGCAGGCGACTTGTTGGGCACCGGAGTAGCAGACATGCCCAATCTAGAACGTATGTTCCGCGCCCTCGAAGCGGCTGATGCGGCTGGAGACACCCGAGCTGCGCGCCTTATCGCGCAAGCTATACGCGCAGAGCAGGCGCAGGAACGCGACGTGACGCGCCCGACCGGAAACCTGCAGGGGTGACGCTCCGCTATAAAGTCGCCTCGTCAGTGTCAAATTAACTAGCACTCAGGGACGCCGAGACACTTTAGACGGACAATGGTGGTGGATATGCAAAGCGAAGTAGATCAGCGCCTCTCCAATTTCGGGACGCGACTGCAGGAGTGGGCCTCCTACGCTTATATCAGCTGGGCTTGCTTTGTTATATTTCTCCCTCCGGTAATGCTAGCACGCCAGGTCTACGAATATCTACGCTATGGAACGTGGCCGGAGACCGACTTGTTTTACGTGCTGGCAGGTCAAAACTGCGAGCTTGCTCAAGACGTCGATAATTGGCTTCTGCAAAAAGACCTATGCCGCACCGGATATCATGATTTTGAGCATTACATCGTCAAATTTATCAATATGCCCGAGGATTGGGTCGGACTTAACGAGATTCTTGGATATTTCGACAGCTTCGCGAACTGGTTCTTTGA
>Ga0307978_1001672_pt1 | contig 16289 bp, 10 predicted proteins | sample OrgLakmetage1056_FD_203151 | JGI IMG/M metagenome (GOLD analysis project Ga0307978, IMG submission 203151) | Saline water microbial communities from Organic Lake, Antarctica - #1056 | ecosystem: Environmental > Aquatic > Non-marine Saline and Alkaline > Saline | place: Antarctica: Organic Lake...
AAGCCCTGATGTTGTTCCCGAGGCATTACCAAGTGGCCGTCTTGTGACGTATTTCCCTCCTTCCTGCTTCCCGACAGCCTCGAGATGTGGGCATCGGTACTCCATTTCTGTACGTAGTACTGTATACCGGTAACGCACAGGACACGATCAGTCAAACAGACTTCCCATCCACCTGGTTCCCCGCGACGCGCCTCGTACAACGTATGATATGTATGTATCCGTACCCGTGCATACCGGTACAGCTCGGGAACCGTCCTAGCGCGCGGTCTGCACCCCCAGCATGAAAACGTATATACACTTAATTTCGGTATATGTAATATTTTCGTTGCAGCGACCGAGCTAGAGGCTTTTCGCTTCGTTCGTCTGCAAGACGAAGAACCGAAGAACCGTTCACCCTCCGCAGCCATCATCACTGAGCTGGCGTTACGTTGTCGATGTAGCAACAAACAAGACAGCATAAGATACGCCAATAGAAGCAAACCGCGGTCCTCTTCTATCTGTAGCTCGCTAAGTCTTTATCTAAATAACGAAGCGAAGAAATGGCGGAAGGATCGCAGATTCCCTTCTCCATTGTGGTGGCGACGGGCTGTTTTACGTTGGTTTTGGCGTCGGCGCTGGCCTACGTGCTCCTAAACACCCAGAAGGTCTCCAATGATGTGCCAGATGTCGTGGAAGCAAAGGCAGTGGAAGTCGACAAGGAAGAATACCCCGGTGGCCAAATATCGGTCTACTATGGCACCCAAACAGGGACTGCGGAATCGTTCGCCAAGCAGCTAGAGCGAGAAGGACCGGAGAACGGATTCCTGGTTCATGTTGTAGATCTAGAGGACGTGGAACTCGAACAGGTGGTTGAGGAGCTCCGCCGAGATGCCGATACCGGTCTCTCTAGAGCTATCTTGCTCTCGGCGACGTATGGAGAAGGCGAGGCACCAGACAACTCGACTGCCTTTGTCGAGACTCTCAAGGAGAAGGCATGCTCAGATATTCTTTATGAAACCCATAAAGATTCAGATCTCAAGGAACCAGAATCTTGCTTGGTCGGGCTGGAGTACTGCGTCTTTGGACTGGGTAACCGTCAGTACGATCATTACAACGCCGTGGGAAAATTCTTTGACCATGCCCTCGAAAAAGTCGGTGGAGTTCGTACGGTACCACTAGGCATGGGAGACGACGACAGCGATCTAGAGGGCGACTTTGAGTCTTGGAAAGAAAACATGTGGTCAGCATTGCAAAAGAGATATGTACCTGATATATCGGTGCTCAAGAAAAAGAAGGGCGCTGCCAAGCACACTCTGCCAGAGTGCCAATACACAGTCGAGTACAGCAGCAAGGTTGGTGGGAAGCCGGCTGATCTTCCTTTGGATCAGATCCATGCATCGAGTCGACACTACTTTACGTCGGTAGACTGTCCAGTCAAGATGGTTCGCGAGCTTCGTGCGTCACAAGACTCTGGCTCCACTGTTCACGTGGAGATTGACATTTCCGAAGCAAAGTGCCTTACATACGAGACTGCAGATAACCTGGGTGTCTTGCCCGTGAACGACAGTGCCGTGGTCGAGTCAGTGGCCCAGTCCCTGGGATACGATCTCGATGCCGTCTTTTCTCTCAAGGCAGCTGAGAATCATGAGTGGAACGGTGCGCCGTTTCCATTGCCCATTTCAATTCGAGAATGTCTGAGTCGATATTGTGATCTTACGTTGGCTCCACGAAGATCCGATCTCAAGTTATTGGCAGCGTATGCCAAGGATCCAGTGGATCAAAAGGCTCTCTTGCGCATGTCGACAAAGGAAGGCCGTGCCGAGTATAAGGAAAAGATTATGGATGAATACGTTGGACTGGAGAAAATCTTCAAGCTTTGTCCATCCGTTCATCTTCCGCTGGAGCATTTCTTGAGCATTTGTCCGAGACTACAGACTCGGTTCTTTACGATAAGTTCTTCGTCGTCGGTTCATCCCAAATCGATACATCTGGCTGTCGCTGTAACCAAGTCAGAGCGAAAAGATGGTTCTACATTCAATGGAGTTTGTTCGACTTACTTGGCCAAGTCGGGCGAAGAGATGATCCGTGTTTTCAACCGGCCGTCTACGTTTCGTCTTCCCACGGACTCCTCCCAACCAATCATCATGATTGGACCGGGTACGGGTGTCGCTCCAATGCGTGCTCTGTTGCAGGAACGCTCGCACCAACGAAAGACTTTAAAGCAAAAGGTTGGTCCGAACATTTTGTACTTTGGTTGCAAGAAACAATCTTTGGACTTTATTTACGAAGACGAACTTCGAAGTTTTCAAGCTGAAGGTGTGCTCGACAAACTACACTTGGCTTTCAGTCGTGATCAGAGCAAAAAGGTTTATGTTCAGCACCTGCTGCTCGAGAAAGGCGAAGAGACTTGGCAAATGGTGGATGGCGAAGGAGCCCACATTTACGTTTGCGGTGGGGTCAAGATGGGCCATGATGTTTCGGAAGCGTTGAAGGAGATTATCTCGTCGCACGGAAAGTTCTCCCCTCAAGAAGCAAAGGACTACCTAACCAAATTGGCTGACGAAGGGAGATTCGTGCAAGAGTTGTGGGCGTGATCGACGAGCATGAGTACGAGTCTTTAGTGGCACAGGTTAAATCTCTCTACCAGTGCTCCCACTCCCTCTGTTTATAAAAAAAGACAAAGTTATGGCCCCACACTTACAGATTGAGCTCGCTCTTCCTCGTAGTACGGTAGTCTACTAGAGTAGCACACCGTCTTCGCTCATCGTCCTCCTCCTTTCTCCGGGTTCTTACTCTTTCCCACGATGATGAGTGGCTCCTCTGTTGGTGATTCCCCATTCCGCTTTCGACTTTGCGCTTGGCCTCCCATTCTTTCTCTCGGTGCTTTGAAAACGACAGTGTTTCCAAATCAGACGCAACAACGCAACATCGGACCCAATCAATTCGATCGTATCGCTGTAGGTAGTGAATCGAACTGTTGAACGATAGAGCAACGCCAGTACCATTATTCGTAACCATGACCGAGGAAGAGAAGAAAAGCAAGGAGATCGAGGATAAGGAAGAAGATGAAGAGAATGGGTTAGACGGCGAAGACGACGACGATGAGGAAGAGGGATGCGACGCCGCCGAAGGTGGAGCCAAGAAAAAGAAGAAACGCAAAAAGAAGAAGAAGAAAAAGAAAGGCTCAGCTACTGCACAACTTTTCGTTCAGGAACCGAGCTTAAAGCCTCCAGCTCGGGGCCTGAAACCGACAGCCTTTACGGATTATTACGTCAAGTACGGGCAGACCGAGCCTCCGACCATCCCCATTGAGGAGCTCTTCAAGGGTAAGGAGTTTCCCAAGGGTGAGATCCAACACTATCCCGGAGAAGGTCAAGCCGGTCGCGTGACTTCCGAAGAAAAGCGTGCCATGGAACGCCTTGAGGAGGATTTGTACTCCAAAGTGCGCCAGGGAGCCGAAGTCCACCGACAGGTTCGAGCCTACGCACAGTCGATCATCAAGCCCGGTATTAAGCTGGCAGACATGTGCGAACTACTGGAAAACAAGAACCGAGAACTGGTTGGCGAGCACGGTCTCGAGCGTGGACTTGGCTTTCCTACTGGCTGCAGCTTGAATCATGTTGCTGCGCACTACACTCCTAACTGTGGCGACGACACTGTCTTGCAGTACGACGACGTCATGAAGGTTGATTTTGGCGTTCAAATAGACGGCCGTATCATTGATAGCGCCTGGACTGCTAGCTTCAATCCTCGTTACGATCCCTTGCTGGAATCTGTCAAGGAAGCTACGGATACTGGTATCAAGACGGCTGGGATCGACGTGCGCCTTTGCGATATTGGCGAAGCCATTCAAGAAGTCATGGAAAGCTACGAAGTCGAGTTAGACGGTAAGACGTATCCAGTCAAGGCTATCCGCAATCTGAATGGTCACTCGATTGGTCAGTATCAGATCCACGCTGGAAAGTCAGTCCCTATCGTCAAGGGCGGTTGTGAAGAGTCTATTCGAATGGAGGAAGGCGAGATTTTTGCTATTGAAACGTTCGCTTCGACTGGTCGGGGCTATGTTATTGAAGACTTGGAATGCAGTCACTATATGAAGCGCTTTGATGCTGGACATGTTCCTCTTCGTATGCAGAGCTCTAAGCGACTCTTGGGTCATATCAACAAGACGTTTGGTACGTTGGCCTTTTGTCGGCGGTGGTTGGAGCGCGAGGATGGCGGATCGGCAGCGCTTCATGGAACGACAGGCCAGCAAGAAAAGTACATGGGTGCTTTGAAGAACCTTTGCGACGTTGGTATCGTGCAGGCGTATCCGCCTCTTTGTGACACAAAGGGATGCTATACGGCGCAGTACGAACACACAATCATGCTTCGACCCACCTGTAAGGAAGTGGTGAGCCGAGGTGATGACTATTAGTCGCCTTGCTTCCTTGTTAATAAAGCAAGATATCAGCTGCTGACACCCCTTTAAACTGCTTTTATGAATGGACCGGTGTCATTGTAGAGCTATCTACTCTAGTACACTCGTTTTCAGGGCAGGGGAAAGCTGCAGGTATTAAAGAGATCCTTCATAACAATAGCTAGCATCGGGATCACCCCGAATAGTAGCGACGTTCCGGATTGTACGTACATAAGATTCTGGATTTTGGGTTTTTTCTTTTAACTTTAAATTTGGCTTTCTCGACCATTTTTTCCTTTCTTCTCTTTTCATTGGTCGAAGAGTCCCGGGCAAAAATTGGACCGTTGCGTTTTGGACCCAGCAAAGCAAGAAAGGAAGCAGGGAGTGCTGCAAGTACAAGAGTGAAACAGCAACAGAGAGAGAAAGGATAGCTTGAGCGTATATTGAAGGATCACGGGATCAACGGAGGCTTCTATCACAGTGTTCTAAGACTCGTTGATTGATCTTTAATTCCATCTTTCAGTTTTCAAAAACCGCTCTTGCCGAAAACACTGTTCGTTTGACAGAAAGACATTCCATCTTTCCCACAAGACTGCAACCGCTACCCACCACCATGACTGCCTATTTTAAAACGTTTCGCGCCGTCGCCCTGCTGTTACTGATCCACAGTCAAGGCGTGGTTTCGGTACTCCAGACAGGTGCCATTGATGTGTATCTGGGCGAAGCAGCAACCACGAGTTATTCCTTGTTCGTATCGCAAGCTTCGTTTGGAGAAACCCCCGCCATGGGTGCCGACAAGAACCCCAATCGCGTCTTGGCCACGGCACCTGCCAACAATCCCTTGTTGTGTGACAGTGTCGCCGACGCCCGAGTCGCCGCGGGTGCCGCTGATATCATCATGATTGTTCCGCGTGGTGAATGTACCTTTGAAATCAAGGCTCGGAACGCACAGCGTCTCGGTGCCAAGGCCATGTTGGTCTACGGAGCTCTCAGCAGCCGCTATTCGCTCAACAAGACGCTCCATGCCAATGATACGGACTACGAATACACGTATAACGACATTGTCTTTCCGGGAGACAGGTTTGATTACGATTGCAGCTACGGGCGTGCTCTCATTCCGGCGAGTGCCGTCTCGTTTGATCCACTTCCGTACAACTCTACGCAGAATGACCCGGTTCTTTCGGGTGTGACGGCACAGAACTTGTGCCTCAAGTACTCTACGGATAAACTTCAGAACTGTCCTTCGCAGGCGTGTCTCTTGACAGGAAAGAACGAAGAAGATAATACTCAATTGGAGGCCTGTTGTGCATGGGATTTGCCAATTTGGTTGTATCTGGATACTGACTTTGATGAGGATGCCGACGCAGCTGTGACGATTCCTGCTGCCTACGTGACTTTGGAACAGGGCGAAAAACTGCTCAAGGATATGCAGGAGAATCAGCAGGTCCGAATTGTTCTTTATACGCGCTCGCGACAGTCAAGCAACTTTTCGTCCATTTTGATTTGGGCGTTGGGTGTTTTTGTTGCGAGCTTGGCGGCTTACCTCTCCGCTGGTGATTATCGTAAAATGACTCGCAGGGCGAATCGTCGATCGGAGCGGAATGCGCAAGGAAGATCCCATGACGAGTCTTCTGGTGGAGAGAGCAGCCAGCAACGTCTGGCGCCTCAAGAGGATACATTGGAACTGGCGCCGGTTCACGCCGTGGGCTTTGTCTTTGTGGCGTCGTTTAGTCTCTTGTTTTTGTTCTACTTCAAGATTTACAATATCGTCAAGGTCATGTATGCGTTTGGATGCAGCAAGTCAGTCAGTCAGGTCCTCTTTTACCCGTTGCTCAAGAAACCAATGAAGGGTTTTGGCATTCGCGATCAGATTGTTTGGCGGACGGGGACCGAAGACTTTGGCGACATAACGATTCGAGACATTGTCTCGCATGTGTGCGGATACTCTATTGGTATCACATGGATCATTATGGCCTTTGCCTATCGCCATCCCGAGGAAAAGGCGTTCTTTTGGATTGTGCAGGACGTCTTTGGAGCTTGCATGTGCGTCATGTTTGCCAAGGTGATCAAGCTCAATAGCATCCACGTTGCTTCTATTCTCTTGATTGCCGCTTTTTGCTACGATATTTTCTTTGTCTTTATTACCCCGATTTTGTTCAACGGCAAGTCGGTAATGATTGATGTTGCAACTAGTGGTGGTGCACCCACTGCGGACCCCGGCTGGTGTGAGAAGTACCCAGACGACGCAGACTGCCAAGGTGGTGACCCGCTACCAATGCTCTTGACGGTTCCCAAGTTTTGGGATTACCAGGGTGGTGCCAGTCTTTTGGGATTGGGTGACATTGTATTGCCGGGTTTGCTGTTGAGTTTTGCGGCGCGCTTTGATAATGCCAAGGCGTTGCTCGCTACTCTCGGAGGACGCAACGGTGTCCGAAGCAAGATACTTGGTACCTATGGAGGCTATTTTCCGCCCTTGGTGGTTGCCTACGCGGTGGGTCTTATGATGGCCAATGTGGCTGTTTCGGTCATGCACATGGGTCAGCCTGCGCTCTTGTACTTGGTTCCGTGCTGCCTTGGAACCATGTCGTTTATGGGTTACAGAAGAAACGAATTGAAAGACCTTTGGGACGGTCCCAAGTGTCTTCTCGCCGCCGACGCTGTTGTGTATGGTGAACATCCGTCAGACGCGCATTCCCCCGTGCCAATGGAAGAGGGCCACAACGCGCTAGCGGTACCATCGGCGGAAAATGATGAAAGAGACGATCTTCCGCTTCTCGAAGTTAACAAAGCTTGACTATTACGCAAGGTCGATTAAAATTTAAAATGCAATACCCTTGATTGGCGGTTTATTCTATGTGTGTAGGTAGTGTGTATGCAGTAACGTCTAGGAATCTCGTTTGTTAAACTCTTGTCCTGTTGTTCGAGGTTGGCGCCACGTGCATGTCGGTACGTGGCAATGCAATCGGCTCGACTTGCTGTTCGTGGATTGACATGCTCACAGCGTCTTTCAGGGCGGATCGAATGTTGTAGAGTTGATCCACTGACGCGGATATCTGGTAGGATCCACCAAAGGGTGAACGGAGATCGTAAAAGACGGTAAAGCAAGCCACAAAAGTTCCGACCAATAAGGACCACAATATGCGGAGTTCCACCGCGTTCAAAAAGACCAAGAGTTCTTGATTGGCTTCCATGAGAAATCCCATGCACTCTCCCATGGCAAGTGCCATCAGAATACCGTAATGTAGGGAGGGGTACGTCGACTTAAAAAGAGAGATGAGAGCAAAATGGTTGTGAGACGACGAATGGAAAGCGACCAAAGCATACAATTATACGCCAATAAAGCACACGAAGCAAACTTACCTGCAACGCTGTCACTCGGTTTTGGCGTTGCTCACGTAGTCTCGTTATTGCTCCAACGGCTTCGTTCGCCAAGTGACTTGGCAGCTTATCGTACGTCTGGTAGATCTCTTGTGAAAATCGATTCATTTCGCTATCCATACCTTTTCTTTGGTTGGCGCCATCCGGGCTTAGACCTGGTTGGCTTTCCGCGATAATTCGAGTTGCGTAATGAATAAGATAAGAACGACAGCGATCTTGCGTTGAACCCTTGGGAAAGGCCGATACTAGACACTCCAGAGCTCTTAGTTCACTGGCTTCCATGTTGATCGCCAGATTTACGTCGACCTGCCGCAGCCTTAGGTTCGAGATGGTATTAGACGTCAAGGTGGCAAAAAGGACGGCCATGGCAGGAACAACAATGCCATTAATGGTAGGCCCAATGATCTTGGCTTTGTACGCGCCTCCGTCTGCCGATTCCCAATTGTTGTTGGCCAGAGCTTCGAGTACATCCGAAAAACCGGCAGCGATGAAATCATACGTCAAGTAAGCTAAGATAGGGCTCAGTAGGGGTACAATAGTCTCCAAAATGGCTTCCGCGTCTGGACCACGGGAACTTGGATGTCTATCGTCGTCGTCGACGTCTTGCGAGGAACCGTTCGGCGGAAAACGAGCGAAACTGCAGTGTTTCGTCTTGAAAGTCGTTTGGAACGGCACTGATTGCTGAAATGCTGTAACTGGTGCCCATGATGATTTCAGGAGACATCCCAGGCCCGCCAAGAGGCCGCAGAGGCGCATAATTCTCGCCATGGTAAAGGCCACGTCGCGTTGAAGAGAGTCATCAATAATGGTCGAAGAACAGCGCGCGGCGACCGAAAAAAACAAAATGGCGCCAAGAAAAGGCGAAACGGTTGAAAGTTGCAACGCCGACAATTTCGAAACTGGGAGAAAGAGAACAAACAGCGACCATGAGGATACCCGTGCAGCAATCATAATTAAAGTGAAACAGACGGCATTCTCGATGAACGTCTTTGCCACAGTAGTGACAGTAGTCATAGTCATCCTCTGTGCATTTGTCTGCCAGGTTTTAGCCTTTTCAACGACAACAATACTACTATCACCACTTTCGAGATGTTTAACTCGAACCGACTATTCTCCAGCAGCCGTCCACTCATCGTTGTCGACGACAACGCGTCTGTTTCTAGCCAACGAGAGCCGAACAGCAAGGCGCGTCAATCCTGTGGTTCGAAATCTCATGGATCTCATTACCGGCGAGTTTCTGGATACTGCAAACAACAACATCGACAAGAAGTCTTGGACCAAGACACGCAACTACCTCTACCGCACGGCCGACAAGTTGACGGTCGCACAAGTCCAACAAGTATTGGCCTTTTTACGCGACAACTTTTCTACGGAGACTTGTCAAGCTGTGCTCCAGCAGTCGCCTCGCATCTTGCGCAAAAAGGTTCAATCGTTCCTGCAGCCAACGGTAGACTTCCTGCGACAACTCTACGGTGATGAGCTCTTGGGACAAGCGGTTCGTCGCAAGCCTGACCTATTATTAACGAATGGCATGGGATACGATGCTGATGCGTTGGAATTGGTCGAACTCTTCTTGGCCAAGGAGGTGGCACTGACGCCCATCAATATCAAAAAGTTGAAACGAACGGCACCCTTTGTCTTTCAACTGCCCGTCTACAAACTGCTCACAGTCCTCAACTTTTTTACCAGAATACTGAAACAAGGAGACCGATACTCGGACCAGCAATGCAAGAGCATACTAGCCAAGTTGGTATTGTCGCATCCCCAGATACTGCAACTGTCTGTTACAGAAAATCTACAACCCCGTCTCAACTTTTTGCGAGAGCGGTGTGGATTGCTCGAGACCGACTTGGCTGTGCTGGTCAAGGGAAGCAGTGCGGCAATCTTGGCCTTGTCGGTTAAAGATAATTTAGCGCCAACCATTGACTTTATGAGTGACTTGTTGCGGGGTCGACCGGATCCCTTGGCAGATTTGCGCAAGTCGTTGCTCAGTCACCCGCCACTGTTGGGCCTGTCGTTGGATAATTTGCGGTCCAAGAAGGAATACTTTGATGCAATTGATGGTAACAAAGGCAGCGGTGTTGCTGGAAAGTGTGATCTTACGGTAGGGTCCCTTGCGTCACGGGTTCTCGTTCGATCTCCTGCCGTATACTCCCTCAGTTTGCGGGGAAACATTGTCCCGACGATTGACTTTTTGGCTCGCGTATGGGGAGCCACGCGGCAAGAAGAAGGTAGCAACAAGAGTGTACCCATTCCGCAACATGAAAAAAAAACTTCACTGGCAGCCATGCTGAGCGAGTATCCCGGTATATTGACCCTGAGTTTGGAAGGCAACATTCAGCCCACCCTCAACTTTTTCAACCGCACGAACTACGTGTCTTTGGACCGTGATTGGAATTTACTCCCAGATCGTGACGGCGGTGGCAAGCCTCACGTGATCCGTGGTCGCTATATTGCGGCCTCTCTCTTTAATAGATTGCTTCCGCGGTGGCAATATTGTCAGTCCTTGGCTCCTGGTTCAACAGAAAAGAAAGCTGGCGATATGGATACGACAACAGGACCCCCGTCCATTCCGCTGCACGTGTTGGTGAGTGCTACCGATCCTGCCTTTTGTCAACAAATGGGAATCGACGTGAATGCCTTTACTACATTCAAGACCGAGTCGATACCACGGCTCAGGTTCTCTTCCCAGTTTGACACGTGGATAAAGACGGGGAGACCTATTGATATCTATTAGCTCTAGCGACCAAACCATATAAAGAGTACCTGGTAAACAGTCTAACTATCAAGATAGAGGTTGGCGCAACATGAAGATGCAAGATAAGTATGTAAAGACGAAAAAGGACAGACAAGCTCCCACACGCACACACGATAATAGCTCCCGACGACAAAAGGGACAACCCAATTGACGGCTATACCCATGGAGGAGGCAAACGTCGAATCTTGGGAGCAGACGGTTCCTCCTTGATTGGCGATGGAGGCACGCCCGTGGCAGACCCCGAGCTACCCAGAGACCCCGTCAGGGATCTCGCGGGTGAAGGATCTCGCGAACGATGGTCTAGACTGTCGTCATCATCGGTCGAGTAGTAAGAGCCCTCGTCGTCGTCAGAAGCGCTGTTTTCGTCCGCTTCCGAAATGGTTTCCATTTCCTTGCTGTTCTCTCGACTGTTGGTGCGTGTCAATTTCCTCTTGCTCCGTTTTTTTCGTCGGCGACGCTTCTTCATGGTTTGAGATCTCAGCTTTGTTGGTTGCGTCGGAGGAAGAGGTGGCAACACATCCACCACTGGTCCCTGCTGCTGCGCTTTCAAGTCTAGTGGGTGTAAAGCAGTCACGTCCGACGCACAATCGGAAACATCGTCGTCATCCAGAAACGTGTCCATTGCGAGTTCTTCGTCGTCTGCCGTTGTGTCGTTCGCTGCAGCTGCTACTGCAAAAGCTCGGCTGGGCACCTCTCTATCGCTGTGGTAGCTCTCGCTTGTTTGCGAACTTCCCGTCGCAACTTGTTCAATGTCTGGAATGGCGGAGACAGCCTTGGTAATCTCCTTGGACTTTTGTCGGCGAATCCTTCGCGCCAAGCCTGCCACGGCAAACAAGAGAAAGGCGCCACCCAAGGACATTACAGTGACCAGTCCAGCGTAGGAATCGGATTCCGAGGTTACGGTAGCAGTATCATCTACCGTATCACTGTCGGCCAATAATCCATAGGTGGCACGGTCCCCCAAGAACTTGATGCTCTTGATTTGACGCACCAACACGTTCTGCGAATCTATTTCCTGCTCCAGATTGCTCAAGAGGTAGTTTTGAACGGCCAGTTCGTCATCGCCAGTGTACACGGCCGTCATGCGGCCCTGCATGGCCAAGCAAATCATGTCTGCTGGTAGGTCCTTTGACAGGTATTCGCACGCGTCTAAAGTAGTGGAACATATACAATGAGGGGGGGAAAGGTGAGACACTTTTTGCACAGCAGAAATTGCACCTCGTGGCATTCCTTCCTTCGTTACTTACCGACCGTTGGATCTACGACATCCTTGCGCGTACTGGCCAGGCTCACCACGCGAGTGTCGAATGCACTTTGTCGGCCACTGGTGGTATCAGTGGTAGCATCAGTGTCAGATTCAGTGTCAGTGGCAAACTTGCGAATGGCGCGCTGTTGTTGTTGCAGATTGCACGGTCCCAGGTCGACTGCTTGCACCACCATGAGCAGAATGCCCCATTCCAAGACGGGCAAGTCTTGATAAAAGACTTCCACGAGACTGCTTTCGCGGGGATCCTTCATGGTGAATTCGTAATCAAACTGAAACTGCAGCGTTCGTGTATCCTCGCCCTCCACCACAATATCATCTTGGCAACTGTACACGGCTGGATAGCCATTCTCAATGGTAATCTCGGGATCGTTCGGACTTCGGTCGTTACTGCTGTCGAGTGCCGTGTTACTTATCCAGTCAAACTCGAGGGTTTGTTGTTGTTGTCGCTGGTGCGGGTCTTGGAGACGCCGATTGGGTTGGCGGTCATGGCGCGAGGCATCGTTGTCTCTTTGCGACGGACTCGAAAGCGACATGATACTGCTAGTGCTTGCGGTTACTAAAGTGAACGCGAAACAAATGAGTGAATCCACTTGCTGTATGTGCCAACTGTCGCAAGACAATATAGTAAGAACGTTCCCAGGCTTCGCTGGATGGCAATGGCAATCGCACTGAAAAGGCGTCAATCAAGCGTCGCTCAGTTTAAAATCAGAAAGCCTAAGTAATATTATCCGTTTCTGCATTCTTAGCACGGACATTAATTGTTTGAATGTGTTTCCGTCTAATAAACCATGTCTGAGTGTCAGCGTGCAAGGCTGTCACAATGCGGACAGCAACCAGTACCTAACCGGGTAGACTAGTCTACTGGTATTGTACGACCTGTTCTGTAGGTCCTCCCCTACCGCCTACCGTATGGTATCACCCACCTAGAGAGAGAGTTACTGAACCTGGTACTGCACTGTAGACTTACGTACAGCAAGCTACAAGATTACAAGAGTCGAGTGTGCGATGATATTTAGAGGTTATTGGTTTGTTTCGTATGAATTGTATTGAGGAGCTGCTGCTGTTACCCATGGCAGCGAGTGCGTATCTGTTGTAGCTAGTTTTGCGAAATTACTACGTAACGCTCGTAGACAAAGCAAAGCATGATGACTAGATCTCTGCAGTAATCTCTTCCAAGTGATCTTCGAGAGACCCCACGGTTCCATCAGTCTGCGCCCAGCTATCCGCTTCACTATCCGAGGTCTCCGACATGGGGTACGGCGCTGTTACGCGCATGTTAGATGGAGCGTTCCCGTACGAAGAGGGACTGTGCGGTGTGGATCCGTAGGTTCCCATGACATCATTCTTGAGCGAACTTCCCAAATCAAAAGTGTACTCGTAACCAGCCTGACTGTCCGGTGTCTCTTCGTAGCTCTTGGGAGTACGTCGACCCATCTCGTCACTCAACACATCCAACTGCAGCGTCTCGTCGGTTCCGAGCATTTCCAAATCCTTGCTGTTGTCAAAGTCGTCCGCAGGATCGAAATCACCTTCAATGTCGTCCGCCAAAGCCCGCTTCGATCTTCGGCGAAACACAATAAAGAGCGCTCCAAAGACGACCGCACACAAACCAAAAATCACAAAGCCTCCCATGACTGTGACTTTGTTTTCATTGGCAGGCTCCCGCGGCGAATCATCCACCGAAGAAATGGCGGGTGGAAGCGGATTGTCTCCCTCCAACGTGAACTCCACTTCGGAACCAATAAACGCCGTATTGTAGTCGCTAAACTCTGCATCATTGAGTTGCTCCGCAACGAATCGCTTGAATGCCGTCTCATCGTAGTCACCCGACGGCACAAACTCCAAGCCACCTTGCACCACTACACAGCATTCTCCCGGCACGGTATCGATCAATCGCTGGCACCCAAAATCCGTCACAATCGAATCGCCCGCTGGCGTCGACGACACACCCACCACCCAATTCACGTCCTTGGTGGGTGGCACAAAGCAACCATCCCCCGACGGTAGAATGCGATAGGCCAAGGCAGCGCGCTGCAGGAGCTTGAGCGACATGTCCCGCGTGGTAGTCTCGACAAAGACCTCCTCGGCCGCGATGGAATTCAAACACGGGTACTGGAAATCGTAAAAGTAGGGCGCTGGAACTCTTTCAAAGTCGCCAAAGACGGACGAACACCGGTAGCTCACAATGGCACCAGAGTCTCCGCTGCTGATACCGACGCTGGCGCCGGGCTGGAGCGCATACGGATCATCCGACATGGTAATGGAGGTAATATATATATATATATATTGGTTGGTCTTCACTTGTTTTGTTGATTTGTTCGTTCGTTTCGGTTTTCGTAAGCAACTGAATCAGTCAAATGAATCTAACGCTGGTTCTTCTTTTTGTTTGGTGGGACTATGCGTGGAGACACGACAAGGAGTCTATGGTTGTGTGGAACGTTGGCGATGACAAGAACGATACACACTCTAAAACAGTCAAATGATCAACGGCCAAAGCAAAGTTGCCATTTCCCACGACAACCACACGCGGGCACGTTTCCCTCCAAACCTGAAATATTTTTCAAGGGACTCGACTCACTCGCTGCACCGACCGGCAGCCGGTACCGGTACCAGCCTTCTCGCCTTCTCACAAAATGGAATGCCACTCCATTATTTTCTTTCGCAAAACGCGACAATGATGAAAAAGATATACAATAGACTAACAAGGAGGCGATTGAAACCGAGGGGACTAGAGAGTGGGACGTAACTCAAAGAGAGGAGGAAATGGAATAATCAGCTTTGGGGCGCGTGGCGTTTGGACTTGCTTTGGTTATCCTCCAAATTCCTTATCCCGCTCCCGCGCCAGCGAGCGAATGCCTCACTTTTTGCGTCCATAAATAGGGTCCGCCTCGTCGTGCTGTACAGGAACTGTTCCAACAGTCATGTTGGTTGACTTCTTTTGGCGTGTTTCGTACCAATGGTCCAGCAAGCATGAATATGATTTTTTTGTCTTGGCCACAATCGCGAGTGGGAGCGGCACGGCGACACACCGTAGTACACTACTGCTAGCTAATCTGAACGTATAGCTACTGAAAGAGCAGCACACATTGGGAAAGTGTCCCTAGAGGTATACCCGCTATTGATCAGAGTAAGTACGTATATCCTCCCTAGATCTGCGTGATTTGTCGCTCCCTTGGATGTAACAAAACAATCAGCAAAAATCGACTCCGAGCAAGCACGTGAGACGGCTATCGAAGGCTAGCTAGTCTAGCTAGTATTGCCTTTTGGGAGCCACGATGTATTGCGAGAGAAGATTGGGCGTTGGCGTTCTAGTGTATCTGTTTCTTTCGCCGGCTCTTTGATGAGGCTTGCTCCTAAGATGCCGAAAAGGCATAGGCAGGTTGTCTAGCTCTTTCGACTCCCTTGCCCACCAGCACACTCGAATGCATACAGCCTAAAGCATGATAGCTAGCGCTCCTCTGGAACTGCAGTAACCAATCGTTGAGGGTTCGTGTACGGTACGGAGCATCAGCATCAACATAGTCTACTAGCTAAAGGAGTAGAGTGTAGGTGACTTTGGCCCAACGCCATCACAAATCTAAAAGGCAAACGAGCCTCTTCTTATAGCTTCTATTCTACTACCCAGTACCGTACTGGTATCTGGTGTCGGTATGGAAGCGTCGAACGTTATAAAAAAGAGAGTAAAGACCAATGATTGTGAACTGGTTGTGCCTGTGACACCTTGTAGCTATCCTAGTAGTACACGAGGAGGGTAAAGGATGCAATAGCTAGCTAGTAGAGATAAACAAGAAACTGACAATCAGCTAGACAGGAATTCTTCTTGCTCCTAGTAGATTAATGCAGTTTATTTCTTGATCATCATCTTCTGGTAGAAAGCCAATTCGTGGCCCTCCAAGATGTAACCATCGCAACGGCCAGTCTGTCCAGGCCGGCTGGAGATCTTGGCAAGCAAACGACCAGAGGAAAACTGTTGGTCAAGAACGGGATCCAGAGAGCGCAACTGCTGGCGACCCTTGAGCTTCTTTGTCACTTGGGCCGACTTCTCCGAAAGGTCGATAGTGGGCTGTTCGCGATCTCCGCTCTTCTTGATGCCCATCTGGACACCGTAGTGGGCCTCGTACCACGTCTTGAATGGGTGAGCATCAATCACCACAATCGCACCCTTGACCAAAGTCTTGGTACGAACAAGTTCGTTGTTGGAAGCATTGTAAGTAACATCCATGACACGGACCTTGCGGGTGCAGACCTCGGTACCCCAAGAGAAGTTACCGCTGTCCAATCGAAGTGCCCGGAACTTCATGTTGCCTCCGCGGCAACGCACCGGGTGGATGCGCGGCTCACCAATCTTGGTCATGGCGGGCGGGCGACCCAGCTCGAACTTGCGCTTATTGCGGATCGGTGCGCGGCGTCCACCGGTGTGGCGGCGCTTGTGGCGTCCTTCACGTGTGATACCCATGGTCTAGTAAGTGCTTGTTTCGGAGAAAGTACGGACTACAACAACTTGGTGC
>Ga0307978_1001673_pt1 | contig 16288 bp, 25 predicted proteins | sample OrgLakmetage1056_FD_203151 | JGI IMG/M metagenome (GOLD analysis project Ga0307978, IMG submission 203151) | Saline water microbial communities from Organic Lake, Antarctica - #1056 | ecosystem: Environmental > Aquatic > Non-marine Saline and Alkaline > Saline | place: Antarctica: Organic Lake...
CGGTTCTTAGCGGCGCAAGTCGCCAAGTTTGGCATCCCGATCCCAACCACCGTGTCGCCTGACGTGCTGGGCAAAGCCAAAGATTTGGCGGCGGCCGAGTCCACGGCGCAGACTACAGGGGGAGGTCGAGTTGAAGGCGACGGCTGCCGCACCATGCCAGCGGGTGTGGTGGTGGAAGGCAAGCTGGCGATTACGTCGGCCGAGTTCTTCACTTTGGATGTACGACCTTTATTTTTTTTTTCGTTTTTTCCAACTTGTTCTTCTTTGTCCCTTGCTTCATTCCTTCTTCGTTACCTTCCTTGCCTGTGGCCATTGGCCATGCATATTAGCAGCACCAAATTCTGCTTTGTTCTTTTCCTCAGCTCGTCTTTTCTCGTTGCGTATGATCACAACGGCATGCAGATTACTGCGGAAATGGCCTTAAATGGAGTCGTGATTGCCGCAAAAACCAAACGCAAGAATGACCGCTTTCGTGTGCTTGTCTTTGACTCTCGTGGCGACGTGCGCTACCAAGTAAGCAATTATTCTTTCCTGCTTCAACGCATTACAAAATCTCTTCATGGAAAGATAGGTGGTCGAATTTTCTATTTTGGTTTGATTTGAGTCCATTTTCTCTCTTTTTATTGTTTGATATTACCTGCAAATTTGTTTTCAATTCCCTTGAGTTGCCGAATCCTTTGTCACCTTGAATTCCACTACACCATATACTTTTGATAGGCGGAAGCATCCCCGTCCCTCGAAGGATCAAGCGGCGGCGGAAGCAACAGTGCTGCAGCCAAGTCGATTGCTCGCTGCCGCTTGTTCCTGGCGCCCTACAACACCTTGAGCGTGGGGGCTCCTTTCCCTTCTCTGGATGACACCCCTCCCATTTGCCACTCGCTCGACACGCTGGAAGAGCGGGGCCCCTGCGCCCTTTCTGCGGGCACGCACTTGTGCGCCATCTACAACGACAATTTCTTGTCCAGCATTGGTAAGCAATAGATACTATACTTGTGTTGATGGTGGAGTGATTTAGTTGAGGACTTGTTTGAACTTGCATCAGATGGGAATGATTTAGAAGTTGATGGAATTGCATAGGATATTCACGGTTTGATATGATTGTTAATTTGTATGCAAATTGTTCTCCTAGCTAGTAGGTTTGATCTCATGTTTTCCCGAATGCGTTTTTACTCCTCTTTATGTACATGTATGAATCAGACTACACCGTGGCGCTAGTGCCGTTGGAGGCAAGCGACGAGAACCAGGACGGCGCTCGGGACCGCGTGCAGCACATGGAAGAGGTGGCCACCAAACTCAAGGACAAGCAACAGAGCTTGAACAACTTGGCGGAAGCCATCGTGAACCGGCGCGAAGCCCTCGCGAAAGCCCAAGTGAGTACCTACGTAGGTTAGCACGTGTACGATGCGCAAGCGATACAAGACGAGCATTGGCAGCATTTCTATCGAAGAAATTATGGCGTATGCTCTTCTTTCCTCGCTTGATATCATTGCAACATTCCGTTTTCGTTCTTTTTTTCGACCTCAGCTTCTTCGTCCTATCAGACTGTTTACTTCTTTCTATCAGGCATTCTTCCGTGGTTCTAAATTTGCGCTCTTTTTATGTGTATACCCAATGGTTTAAACTTGGTAGGAAGCCTACAAGGCCTCGTTGGAGGAAGCGAAGAGCGAGGAGGCGGTGGTGGCGTCATTGCTGCGGACCCTCGCCGAGTGCCAGCAGGTCTCGGTAGCCATGAGCCATGCCAAGGCTACAGGGAGCCCCCTGCCGATGCCACCAACCAGGCGAAGCTCAAGTGCTGCTGCTGACGGCGGCGGCGGCGGTGGCGGAAACCTCTCAGCAGTCGAAGATGCGCTTGACCAAGACGACGACGACGCTTCAAGCCAGGCACGTTAGATATAGATCTTTCTGTCGAAAAGGAATACAACGCGTAAACCGAATTCATCATGGATGAGATGTGCTGTTACATTATATTGCTTTACTTTTCTTATTTCCAATATCACTCATCAGGCCTTTTTCCCTTTTTTTTGTGCGCTTTTCTTGGTCAGGCGTCAGGAGGGCTGCGCGGCAGCAAAATTGGTAACTTTTTCGGGCGCTTAACGAGCCGAAACAACGTGGGCGAAAACGAGAAAAGGGCCAATGTGTTGTGACTGCGAGGGCCGATGTCAGTGCTCGTGGCGTGAGCTCGCTGATAGTGCAGTTCGTCTCCTGCTCTATGACGCGGCGCGCGCAAAAGAAGGATGCTGAGATTTTCTCATTTCAGCCTCTGTTGATCAACCAGCCCGTGCAGCTACGTAGTTACGAGCTCTCTGCTAGAAGGGATCAAACGTCGAGATGAAAAGTACTGCGGATCTCCGTTTGAATTGATATCGAAGCCCTCTTAATGACATGTGGCTATCCTACTTGCTGTGCTTCTAATGGCCTGTTCGCTGTCCATTCCCTCGGTAACATATCCGCGGTAACATGGCGGTCGGTTATGCTTGTCCTTAGAATCCGGCTTAATTGCGCCTCCATGGATCATGGAAGTATCCGTGTATCCAGCTTTCATTTCGCCAACCGCCAATTTCAAAAAAAAAAAAAAGCATCAATGTGTGTATAAGTGTGTTCGAGAAGCAAGGAATGCGGAAGGCCAACTAGCAACTAAAGGCGGCTGGAGGCCTGGAGGCTACGGATAGCGGCTAGCGAGTAGCTAGCTCGGGCGTACGGGCGCACCACACCACAGCAGGAGCAGGCAGCAGGCAGCACGCCAAAAAAACAGTAGGTAATATCACATTAGTGCAACAAAGATCGCCTCTTCCTGCTGCCCCTCTTTTTGGTGAACTGTCGACTGTCGAAGTCGAAGTGCGAGGTAAAGCCAAGCATCCTACAACATCGTCGCCACTGTCGCCACCGTCTAGTAGTGCATCGGCTGCCGCGCCTTAGTAACGTTTGCAGAGCTCTCGCGCTTTGCGGAGGTCTAGATACTTGTAGACGAACATGTCGGATGATGAGAGCACTCGCGGCCCTAAGAGTCGGCGAGGGAAGACTCGACGAGGCATGAGTACATGGGTACAAGAATCTGCTTTCGCGTGCTGCTGCGTAGGGTTTTTGAATCCGCGCGGTGAAGGGAGCAAGGCTTATTACACGCTGCTCGGGCTCCCTAAGAATGCGACGCTCGCAGACGTGAAGAAGGCGTACAAGAAGTTGAGTTTGGCGCATCATCCAGACAAATTGGCGCAGCGAGGTCAAACGCTCACCGAGGAAATGCAGGAGGAATTTCGAAAGATCAAACAAGCGTACGAAGTGCTTTCAGACCCTCCGCGGCGGCGCACTTACGACCGATTTGGTGAAAACGGCCTGCTTCTTATGGAAGATGGCCCTGGAGCTTTTTTGGGATCACCTACGAAAATGCAGGAGATACTCCGGGCCGCGGATACTCGCGCGCACTGCGTAGTGCTGTCCGTGTTTTTACTGGTTTTGAGCTACATCGTGGCAGTGCCTGTGCTCTTTGGGCTGAGAGTCGATGGGCACCTCGGCAGTGCGCCTTTTGGTGAGACAGCAAAACAGAGACGAGAAGTTGCTGCGTTGACATATACCATTTAGTTAATCTCTAAAATGCACACCTGCACACCCATGAACATCTATTTGCCTTGCACACTATCAAGGGCGCCCTTGTAATGCTATTTGAATACCCACAGGTTGCTGTGCTTAGTTGCTGAATTATTCTGCCTTTGAGTGCTCAAACATTACTGGCTTTTTATCTTGCTGCAATTTGCAGCTTTGATATTTCTGCCACTCTGGCTGGTGGAAGCGCTGATGCTGGCAGCCATGACCACGTCAGTCGCGCAAGGGCCCTCGGTGCGCCCTCCAGAGCTCAAGGAAGACGAAAAATGGGAAGACGAAGACCCCCTGTATTTGCGCCAAATGTCCCTTGCCATCTTCAGCATTTACCTCCTAGCTCAGGTTGCTCCACTTCTGTCACTTGCTTTGGCGATGCCTGTATTATTTGTTGGCGTGGGTATTCGTTCTCCCAAAAGAGCTATATTTTGAGTGATTTTTAGGCGTTCTTTTATTAAAATGCACTCCTTGTTCGCCGCTCTTCTGAATGCGACGTGAATTTGAGTTTATCACACTCACTCGTTGGGTTTCTCTAAACCATTCACACACCCCTTCAGGCGGTGGTCGTGGCGAAGCTCGACAATGGCCTTGGCGATGCTCCCTGGCTCGTTGTGCTCGTTCCGTACTACTTCTACGAAGGCGCCTTGGTGATGAATTGTGGACTCGCATATCGAAGAGACCCTAATGAGCTTCGTAGTGTGTTGCCTCTTTGTTTTTGCCCCAATACGTTCACGCATTTCTTCTTCTTGATCCTTTTCAACTTCCTCCTCTCTGCTCTAGTTTTGTTCCTTAACAACCATGTGTGCTGTAATGGCGTTAGTGCTCATTCTTCACAAACTTTATACTCCTTTCTTTTTTGCATGCACATGTAACATGCCATTCTTTCTCAGCTCGCGTCGATGTGGCATGCCAAGAAAGAAGCCAACCGAGCTGCGGCAACCTTGCAAGAAGAAGCGGCTCAGAAAGCCAGCAAGTCAATCAAGGGCGGCGACGGCGACGACAGCGACGATGAAGAGGCCGCGTACAACCGCCCTGACGAAATGGGCTTCGAAGAGTTGATGGGCGCCGAAGAAAAGCGACAAGAAGCGGCCTCCATCGTAAGAAGAACCATCATCCTTGTGTGATTTTTTGGTGCCGATTGTTTTATAGTTTGCAGAAGGAAATAGATAAAGACTTTTTTAAAACATATGCATGATGCATAGAGGTGCTTATAATTAATTTTCATGTAACTTTTGATGGCCAAATTCTTTCTCGGTCAATATCTCTAAACCCTCCCTTTTTTTCCTCTTTCTTCTCTTTTATTTTTCAAGGTGCCCACGATGTTCTATCACGGGGTTAGGCTTTTGCAAGTGTTTCTGATCGCGCTGCAGGTGGATGGATGGCTACTGCCTCAAGACATGAACGGTGCCTGGTAATACATTCTTAATGACATTCTTTTGTGCTCTCTTCTCGCTGGGACCATGGTTGTATTTATCGTTTCACAGCTAAATAATTTCGTGTTTTATTCTCGTCCTAACGCTAATCATACTACGGCTACCAGTAGTGTTTATTACAGCTTTGTTTTAATTGTTTCCTTGCTCGTGAACCACGCTTCATTTTGGCCTCCTTCATTTGCCTTTCAAGGTGGGTGGTGCTCTTGCCGGCCCTGCAGTACGCTACGTCGCAGTTTTTCGGGTGCTACATTAGCACCAAACACGCGAAAACCGTGGCGAAAGAAGCGGCTGAATTGTCGCAGGCTCCGCTCCCAGACCCGCCTACGGTGCAGAACATGGCGGAGCGGGAATTCAACAAACACCGCGCCAATCAAAAGGCCGAATTTCACGCGTCAATGGCACAAGCAGCGCTCTGCAGTGGGCTCTGCTTAGCGCTTTATGCGATGCTTCTGGGTTTCTACCTTGCTCCTCCTGAGGTTAGCGAAAGAAATTGAATGAATTTGGGCTGTGTATATGGGAGGACAGAGAGTATAGGTGTTGTTGTATACATGAGTGATGACTGTGGCATGCTTAGAAACTTATTACGCTCGTTTTCTTGTGATGGTAGAGTGCACCGATGTCGCAATGGCCTCTGCTGCTCTCACTTCATTGTCTTCATTCACTTTTTCTTCTTGTTGTTGGACGTTTCTCCACTCCTGTTGCCACTGCCTGTCCATGTTTCCACCACAAACGCAGGACGCTTTCTCTTTCTTTTGGTTTTACTTTCCCGTTGGCGTATTGATTGGCTGCCCCCTATGCATGCTGCTGACTGGAGCGGCCTGCGAATTGGGTGGATGTATCGTTGACGAAGACGACAACGACGACGAAGACTACAAGAAGGTGTGTCATGCGCATATTTAATTTGCACCGTGCGTTTAAGCTTCAACCTCACCTTTGCTATACCTGACACGGGCCACGACGCTGATACTTTCCATACCAGGGTTAAATTTGACTCCTTCCTGCTTGTCCCGCCACTGACAACTGTTTTTCTCTGCTTCCCTGTAGGCTGCAGCTCTCGTAATAGAACCCCTCGAGAGTGCAATCAAAGAGGCCAAATCCAAAGAAGATTGCGACCTAGACGCCCCTTTCGAATTGCCTCCCAAACTCGGTGCCGACCTTCAGAGCTTGAACTTCGGCTTCGATCCTTCTCAAGGAATCAGCGTGCGCCTCGCGGAGTCGCTGCTGACGAAACTCAAGGAAGACGCGGCATCATCTGCTGCTGCAGCGGCGGCTGATGCTGGTGGTGGTGAGCACTCTGATGTCGAGGCACCTCCACCGTCCGCCTCGGATCGCCAATCGCTGTCGGCCGAAGCGCTGTCCGCCATGAGCGTAAAGGAGCTCAAAGCAATGGCTGCCTCGAAAGGGCTTAGCACTTCTGGTTGCACCGAAAAAAGTGAAATTGTTGCGCTGTTGGTGCTAGGCCAGTCGCCGTCGCCTTCTTCTTCTTCTTCACAGCCACAGGGCTCGAAAGAGGAAGTTTTCGCGACTGAGCTGGACGCCTCGCGCCTTTCTACAGGGAAGGATACGGCACCCCTCCTCGCTGTGGCTGTGACAGAGGATGCTTGGGTTGTTGAGCCTTCTGAGAGTGCACCACCTGAGCCTGAAGAGGACATTGGGGACATTGATTGATGAAGAGAATAAGGCCCTGTCGATACCGGTTTTACGAGTGGATCGGCTTTCTTTAAAACCCTTGGGTTTTGCCCTGCCCTCCATGGTTTTTATGAGCAGTCCTTGCTCTGCTGGATGATTCTGCCTCCCCATGCAACAGAGAATATTATCGGCATCGGAATATCTGGAGGATTTGTCAATACGCAGCTTTATTGCTATTTGTTGACGTCCCTTTGAAATCCGGGAGTATAGTCGTAATGCAATAATCTAATCACTAATCTACAATCCAATATAATCCAATCCACACAGGGAGGTATTTTTGAGACAGGCCCCGAGGGGCCGGAATTAGAAGACTAACAGGTAGAGAAGAAAAGCAAAGCAGCGCAAACTAGACCTAAGAAGCTAATCAGGCGCACATGCCCGAGTGGCTCCGAGTGGCCAGTGGCCAGTGGCCAGTGGCCATGGAAGTGTATTTGGGTATCATATTTATTAGAGTATTTTTGTGAGAAGCAAAGCATCATTTGGATTTTAGACCGAACCAACTGTTGAGTGTAGCCACCGGAGATGTACCGCCATGGGCGTGGGCATGTATGCCGAGCCTGTCTGAGAAGTCGTGTCTAAATACCGTACATAAATATCCATGGCTGAGCCAGCGAGGGAGGTGGCTGCTGCGCTTGATGTGGACTTCCGAAGCGCGAGCTACTCAGATGTGGTGATCACAGCACATGATGGCGAAACCCCCGTCGATTTTTACGCGCATCGTTTCATTCTAAGTCAGCGATCGCCAGTCTTTCGCGCTGCGATTGAAGCTAATCCACCCGGTATAGAGAACATCGTAGTTAGAACAGTAGCCGTTGTTTGAAGTGCCTGAGAGGATTTTGAGCCTTTGGTTGTGCTAGCCTTCCTTGCTAGGTTGTGATACGCGCACGCCCCTGCGTAAGCCATTCGAATGCATTGTTAACTTCAAATCCTTGCATGTGCAATACTAAAAATAGATTCTCCATCGATTGTCGACATGTCTGAACACTCTTCGAAAGTGGTTGCAAAGTTGTTGCGCTTTCTTTACACCGGGAAAGTGGACACAATGGAGGACATGGCCGAAGCTCGGGATTTGAATCAATTGGCAGTGGAGCATGGTCTGAACCACTTGCGAGTTGAGTGCGAAGTTGCTATTGCTCGAGGCTTCCCAGAGCCTTGCGCCAATGCTGAATGTAGCACTGCTGCTACGAGTGAAAACAGGACAGAAACAGCAGACAGCGGCGATCGTGGTTCCTTCTCCGAATCCTTCGAAGTCGTAGACGCCATTGATTCTCAGGAAATACAGGAAGCTGCGCCTCCTTCTCAAAGCCCTTCACTTCCTCCATCGAGCTCCACTGGTGGAGAGGGAGGCGAACTCCCAAGCAATGGTAGCGGCAGCGGCAGCGGCAGTGGAGTTGACGATGATGCCGAGACCTTGCGTGACGCCACCAACGCGGCTGCTCGCTTATTGGTGCGCGACGACCTCGCCAGTTACTTGGCGGCTAATCCGGGGCCCCGCGGCTCCTTCGTGGGGTGGATTGCGAGTCTGCACCCGGAAAACGTGCACTTGGACTCGCGCATGTGGATCGAGGGCAACGATTGGCTCGAAGCATGGCGCGCGGCGAAAGGAGAACACCCCAAGGGCATGCGAGCAGCGACACTTCATGGAGTGGCCACCGCAGAACAACAGAAGCTAGTCACAGATTCGACGACTACTCCCGAAGCGGAAATTTCTGAGTCCGCAGAGGTAGGTCAAACTGCGAACTTTGCGACGGAATGGCCGCCGGACCTTGAAGGAGCTTCAGCTGTTGCTGGCCTAGGCAGTAGCGAGGATGGCGCCAACGAGGAAGAGGGTAGCGACGATGAAGGCGAGGCCTTATTACTGCGATCTTCCACGCAAAGTGCCAGTGGTGCTAAAGCTAACGGTGCTGGAGACAAGGCAAAAAGCGTGCCCACCACATTAGAGTCTTTCTTTCGGGGCTGGGGCCGTAACAGCCTCAATTCAAACGACAAAGCAGCGGCTGCAGCGGCGGCGGCAGCTGCGGCTACAACTGCTGCAATGGAAGAAGAATACGGTGAGAATGACTCAACGACAGCGGTAACGAAGAAGAAGGCCCATCCTAAGGATTTGAAGAACAGTGAAGGCTCAGCAAGGGATGATGCCTCTGACTCCTCGTCGGGTGAAGAAGACGAAGACGACGACGATGGAGGCCATCTAGACCCACGAGTGGAAAAAGCCCTGTCAGCTTACACGTCAGCAGTGGCCGAACACAACGCCTTGACTGCGGCTGCACACGCGTGCAGCGATCGTGAAGCAGAAAGGAGGTAAGCGAGGGTACTTATCTAGGTGACTCTTTTTCCGCCGTAATTCTGAAGTCCTCCCAAATTGTGCTTCTACTTTCAACAGGCAAGTCGTCGAGCGTGCGGCTGAGGATTTGAAATTAGAGTTACTTCGCTTGCGGCCGGTGCTGCTGCCATTGGAGCGAGCGAAACAGCGCCTTCGACTCGTGCTCGAGGCTTTAGACCAACGGAACAATAGCAATAATGATAATGGTGGTGGTGGTGGTGGCCAGCCTGATGAAAACACCTGCGTTCAGCAGCAGCATACTGCTGGCTCTGCTAGAGAGAGTCCCGCTGTTCCATCTACCCCTCCTCCTATTCTTCCTCGTACTGAGGTGCCGCTGCCGCCGTCGCCTGCGGTTTTAGACGCGCTCAAGGTATGTGCGCGTGATTATTTTATTTCTTGTCTATTGCTTACCAAGAAAAAAATGACCTTTTTATGTGGCCGGGAAAGAGGGGATTGGAGTAGAAGGCTTTGTGTGAGCCTTTTCAAAAAAAAGTTATGAAAAGAGAAATCGTAAGAACTCACATACCTTGACTCAGAAGACATTCCGCGCATCGTCCATCGAACAGTTGGCCGAAGAAGCAGAAAGGCAAGAAGAGCTCAGCAAGGTCGCCAGATCCCAAGAACTGGATCAGTCCAATAGCAATAGGAGCAGCGACAGTAGCCATAGGAGCAGTTCAGGTTCGCGAGAGCAGCACCACGACAATGTTGAAGGCATCAGAGAAGAAGCTCCCAAGACTCCAGTGTCTGCGCGACAAGAGTCGCGATCAGATGAGCATTTAAGCGCCAAAACGGCGACTTCCTCCTCTTCTTCTTCTTCTCCATCAACTACTGCTGCGGTAGTGGACGGCGTTACTGCTCCTACGAGTAGTGGCAAGGAAAGCTCGAATTTTCCTCAAGAAGATGCGGAAGTTGAAGCGGCAATGGCGATGGAGCACGTGCGGTGCTTGACTGAATCGTTGTGCGAAGAGTCGCTGCGCCACCACGACCTGGAAGTAAGGAACTATTTTGTTCTTGTTATGATTGTTAGGATTGAGAGACCATATATAGCCCGCAATTCTTCTGTGTCGCTCCTTTTTTTTTCCGACCTTCGCTCAATAATTCTCTTCTGTCTCTGCTTTCCAAGTTTACTTCAACCTTATATCCCTCTCCCGTTTCTTTTTAATTCCTCATCGATTGCTTCCTTTTTGGATGAAACGCGACACGTCTATCTTCACAGGTCTCCCTCGACACACTGGAGCGCGAACGAGGCCGGCTCGAAGTGCAGGCCGACACCAGACGACGCGAGCTGCTGGCGTCCAAGGATTGGGTGACCACACGCTTTGCCGCCGTGGAGAGGGTATCCAAAGCACAAATGTCAACTACGACTAGTAGTGTGGCCACAACTAGTCAAGTGCCACCTATGAGTACTGGTGTAGCCACACCTGCAGCTGCTGCTCTTGCGAACCACTCATTGGTAGCGCCACACCTGGCTCCTTTTTCTCCGACGCCAGCTCCTCCTCTTGCTGCTGCTCTTCCTTCTCTTGCTGATCCTGCTGCCATGTTATCGACGAGTGCTGCGACTGATGCAACAGCCACGAAAGAGAATATCAATGAAGACGTGCAGCAGCCACAAGTTGTGAATTTCTCAGGGGACACAGATGAGACACTCGTCACACCTCCGCGCCCTCGCCCGCCTTCGTTTCCTTACTCCACTTACACTCCGGGCACTCCAGCACCTGAACTGCGAGTGGCGGTTGACTTGGAAGTGAGTAAGCAAGATCCAACACGAGGACGTGTTGTCTAGTATGTTCACACATACCTAATTATGCACAGAAGAGAGACAGGACGTGGTATTGCTGGCGATGGGCACAGTTTAAATACTCGAATAGCCCTCGATACTATCATCGGCTTGTCTCGTGGTAACTTCTTTTGCTCTTTCCCTTTTCATCATGGCAGGTGCGCCTCGACCTTCTAGAGGCTTCCCTCCGCCAGGAAGACCAGCGCCTTTTGTCCGTGGAACAACGCATTCATGCACTTCACTTAACAGCTACAGCTCCTCTGACTGGGTCCCCTGGCCGAGCCCGCCGCCGTCGCAGCAGCGGCAGTTCCTCGAATAGTTATGGTGGTAGTGATCTTTCACCCGCAGAGCTCAAAGCAGCAGCAGCTCAAAGAGAAGCCGCAATGGTAGTGGCGGCAGCAGAGGAGCAAGCCTGGGTGCTGGCTGAAGCAAGCCGGTTGAGTGCGTGGGAAAACATGCGATTAGCAGCGTGCTACACCCTCGGCCGAAGTGGGTACCGGCGGGATGATGCCGCGGCAGTTGATGCTCTTCTGCGAGCTGCTCAGCAATTTGTCATTGCTGCTGATGCTGCGGCTAGTACTACTGCGGCTGCCTTGAATAGTACCAACGGAGCTGGTTTTGCAGACGCTGCTAGCACTGCTGCTGGTGGCTCTGCTGCTGCTGTTGTTGGTGCTGATGCCTCTGACGCCCTCACTGCAAGTAGTGACAACAGAAGCGTGCCGCCAGCAGCGGCCAAGCACGCCATGGCGCTCCTAGGGCTGAGGGCATTGCTGGGTGTGGGGGTGCGGAGAGACGCCAGCTCTGCTTTGCAGTGGTTCGGGGCGGCTGCTTCCGGAGACGATGGCGATGCCCAGGCTATGGTACGGGTGTGGATGTATGCGAGCTCTCTTTTTTTAATGGCTTGTTTATACTTCCTACGCGCGTGTTTGTCAACGTGCACACTTCGCATTCATTCTTTTATTTTTCCCTGCTGCCAATTCATAGAAATATGTAGAGCCCCTTAATGTCTTGTCTATGCAGTAGGTGCTGGGGACGTAATTGCTCTTGAATGTATCTTGTGAAATAGTGGATATTTGATGTCAAAATCCTTGTTGTTTGAACACAGGTGCATGTGGCCACCCTTCTCGCGGAGCCAACGGCTCATAATTCAACGGACAACAAGGCGGCGGAGCCTCAGCTTCCTCTGCCGTCGTCCTCATCGCCCACCTCTTCAGAAGATCATCGCATTCGATCCATTCCGCTGCCACAGTTGCCCCAATCCACAGACAACAGCACATGTAGCAGCGCTACCGTGGGTGGACCCAGCAGCACTGCCAGAGCTGATAACTTAGTATCAATTGCTTCAACAGCCGCGGAGGGCGCTGGCGCTGTCGCTAGCTGGATGAAGGTGCAGCCAGCAACTCACCCTTGGCGGTGCGCGCGAGTCACGAGCTATTGGTTGATGGCAGCGAGCAGAGGCAGCGTGCCGGAAGCTATCTTTCGAATTGGGTTGCTCTTTGAGACTGGATCTTTAGGATTTGATGCTAAGGACTTGCAATCATTCGGTGAACTTGGTAGCAAGCACCCTATCGAAGGCAGCACCAATTTCTGCAGCAAAAGCAACGACAGCCCCAGCAGTAGCAACATCAGAAGTAGTCCTGTCAACCCATCAAGCAGCAGCAGTGCCAGTAGCCAGCAGCTTTGGAGCCTTCCTCCTGCAGTGGTGGATATGCTTCTTGCGTGCGAAGGTGATCAGTGGTTGACCACTTTACGCGAAGAGTTGTCAGACCTAGCCCCTTATGAGCGAGACGAGTGCCAAGCAGCGGCCCGCTATTCCGCTGCGGCGAAAATGGGCCATTCGCAAGCGGCACATCGGCTTGCAGTCATGTGAGTTTGGTTGGAGTGTTTGTGGGTATTCGTGCGTGTTTGTGCTGGTGGGATCAAAAGCGAAACCATTCGACACAGTACTTTCACCTCCTTGGATGACATTTAGACTGTTCGATCTCGTGTGGTGATACCTCACTAGGTACGAAACCGGGCGAGGTGGGAAATTGCCACAAGACTCTGCTCTGGCTGCGGCTTACTTTTCGATAGCAGCCTCGCACGGAGACCGAGATGCACAAAGGGCTCTTGACATGAGGTACAAAGTCAAAGCCCAGCGTTCAATTTTCGATCGCTCGCTGGGCTATAGTCATTGAAATTGTCTTGGCTTGTTGTTTTTGCTTTTTCTGCTATTAAATCATTTTTCTCTTTGCTCGTTTTCCATTATTCTCTGATTCAATCGTGCACTTCTTCTCCTCCTCTTTTCCTTAATTACTTACTTACTCTCTTCCATTGTTTAAGGTATACTGCCAGTGCCAAAATTCCTTCAGCACTCAGCCCTTCTTCATCCGCGAAAAATAGCTCATCATCGTCATCAACATCATCAGCTGCTTCTTCTCACGATGGTCGAAGCAAAAGCGAGCAGCTTCCGCTGAGCAATTGCAACGACAACAACATCGATGCGAACGTCGATCTCGACGAAAGCGATGACGCAGACGCCCTCGAAGCCAGCTGGCAGATTGCGGCCGCCATTCAACTCGCAGACGCAGCTAATCAGGCTGGTTCAGGAATCGATCACCATGACCAATCCAGCACTAGCAATAGTAGCAGCAGTGATAGCATCAAGATTGCTGGCGGTGATAGCGCAGGGTCGCAACGGACTGTCGCTGCCGCTGACCGGCCTTCCTTTGCAGCTTCGCTGCTCGCTCCGCGTGCCAAAAAGCAGGTGCCACCCGCCGCGTCCAGCACTTCTCACCCACCTGCTCCCGCCGAGTCAAGCAAAGGAAAGAGAGGCAGCGGGAGTGCGCTAGGCTGGTTCTCGGCGAAGCCGAAGTCTTGATTGTACTTCCACGTCGGGAAATTGCGCAGGCGAATTGTGAAGTATGCCTTTGGGTATGTGCAATGTATTTTTCTGTTAAATGCTTGGCTGAGCTGCGTGCCCCTGTTAATCCAATGTATGAAGTAAATCCGGCGAAAATAAACGAATACACGAGGAGGGAGCGGGATGTGCTGGCTGCGTGTGCTGCCCTTTTTATCCCACTTCACACGGACCACATCTGGCCCATGGTAGTAGGTAGCCGTTTGCTTTGTGCTTTGGTCTCTTGCCTCTGTGAGCGTGCTATTTCTGCCCTTGACTATCTTCGCACGGGGGAATGTAATCCAATCTAATCCTTTCTCTACTGGTCTACTGAAGATTGAGATAGAGGGGCAAATTCAAAGTTCAAAGGAGGCTTTCCTCTTTTCTTCACTCAACAGTTGTTTGGTGGGTAGGGTTGGGTTGGGGTTTGTGTTCCGACGGCAACACCGCACCGGCCCGTTCGGGTGATAAATCAACACGGTGCTGTCAAGCTTACCTACGATTACATTCTTGCAACTTGCAAGATGAGTAGCCGCAGCATGCAGCCTGCACAGGTCTCACTAATTGTTGGGAGCGCGGCTGCAGGCGCAGCAGTGTGCGCTCTAGTGATGACGCTCCTGTCAAAAGAGCCCGAAATTGCATCTTCGAAAACTGGCAAACGAGATCCTGAAACAGATTTCGAAAACGCCCACGGCGTCGTGTGGCGTAGCATCGGTGGGGCTATGCAAGCCTCTCAGCTCTACCTGGGCGATCGATTGAAGCTGTATTCAACTCTGAGAGATTTGTGTGCTGTGGACGGTTCTTCTGTGTCGGCTCCAGAATTAGCTCGGGCATCGAACCTAAAGGTACTCTCGTTCATATGTAAGCCCAGAAACTCCAAACATACTATTCCAGATACCAGCATTAGCTCTTATAATAGGGTTTCGATTTCGTCCAACACTGTCTAAGCGTCATTTCTTACTTTTGCGAATTTGTTTAGGTGCGGTGGCTCCGCGAATGGATGGCTCAGCAAGCCGCTATGGGTGTGCTACAACTGTTGCCAGGCGATGGCGACGGCGACGAGGACTTGCGCTACCGTTTGCCCAAAGCCATGGCAGCCGTGCTGGCGGACGAAGCATCGCCCGAGTATGACGTTGCTTTAGTCCAAATGGTGCCCTCGTTAGTCAACCGTGCAAAAACCACCCTGCCTGAGGCCTTCGCTACAGGGCTAGGGCTGCCTTACAACGACCTCGACGTTGCGTTAGCCATTGACCGAGGCCACCGCAAGCACATCCACCACTGTGTCTTACCTCGCGTGGTGCCTACTGCGCAAATGCCAGATGGTATTAGTGTGCACGCAGTGTTGTCCGCGGGTGCTCAGGTGGCCGATTTAGGGTGCGGAGGTGGAAGTTTGGTGCAGGCTTTGGCGAAAGCTTATCCAAGGTCCACGTTTCATGGCTACGAAGTGTCAGACGAAGCCCTCGAGTGCTGTGCAAACACCTTAGCGGGTGTGTCGAACGCGGTAGCCTACGATGCTCGAAAGGCTCCCCTAGGGGACGCGAGTGGGGCCTATGATGTGGTAAGAGCAACACCCTTTTGACACGCTTCTCTCAGCGGCTCTGGTTTATTTTTCCAAAACTGAGCCGTCCTATTCTGCGCAAACATGAAATGGTGGCATTGGCGGTCTAGCTACTCTTTACTTCGAACACGTTCTTGCCTGTTTCTCTCTCTCTCTTTTTGTACAGGTATTCACGCTTGACGTTCTCCACGACGCGCCTTTTCCCAGCGATCTGATTGCGCAAGTGAAGAAGAGCTTACGGCCCGGCGGCGTTTGGCTGCTGGCTGACATTGCCGGCTTGCCTGGAGTCAGAGCCAATCTGGCCGGCAATCCGGCCGCAGCCACCATGTACGCATTCTCCACCTGCCTATGCATGAGCTGCGCGCTGTCGGAACCGGGCGGCGAAGGCCTCGGCACGCTCGGCTTTTCGGTGCCGGTGGCCGAGCGCATGCTTGGCGCGCAAGGCTTCAATGACGTGAAAGTACTGATCGAGGCCGACAACACGCGCTGGTTTCAAGTTAGAGCGCTCTAATCTGGCTGTCGTCCGGAATGCCCATTCGCCAGTCCGCAAAGCGGAATTCTACTAGTCGGTTTAAATGAATCCGTAACTACCACATATGAACTACCCAACTACCCAACTTAGGAGATAAAGATAAAGGAGGCTGGAGACACACGATCAGGAATCTATTTCCCTTTATTGCCTTATTTGAACATCCAATTACAAATGACGAGACAACCATGCGCTTGGTTGAAAGTCAAGGCGAGAAATGTCTCCAGCTCCCGGCCGATTGATCTATGCGAATTGGGGATTAAGTGTCAAGTGTAAAGGTACTTGGGGACTCGAAACACAAAAAAAAAACTGAAATTATCACTCCCAAAGTTTTGGTGAGGTCGATGAAATCTCAACTTCTCGTGCTATCTGAAATCATGGTACACCCGCATTGTGTGCTGTCCAACTGCTGTGTTCCTAAAACGCGCCACCTGTGTTGCGAACACCTCGTCATCGCGTGCAACGGCATCGAAAATGTCGGTGTAAGCGCCTTCGCAAAAGCGCGGCGGC
>Ga0307978_1001674_pt1 | contig 16287 bp, 6 predicted proteins | sample OrgLakmetage1056_FD_203151 | JGI IMG/M metagenome (GOLD analysis project Ga0307978, IMG submission 203151) | Saline water microbial communities from Organic Lake, Antarctica - #1056 | ecosystem: Environmental > Aquatic > Non-marine Saline and Alkaline > Saline | place: Antarctica: Organic Lake...
TGGACTGGACTGGACTGGACTGGACTGGACTGGACTGGACTGGACTGGACTGGACTGGACTGGACTGGACTTGGCTGGACTGCAGCTAGTAGATCATACAGCATTCAAATGCTTCTTTTGGATCTGCTCACGGAAGATGCGTGGGAGTCCATTGCATCGTACCTGGCGGCCCCCGACATTCTGTCGTTTCTAACGTCCCACCGTCTCTTGGAGCGACTGTCGAGACGGGCCACCTTTTGGAACAGTCTGGTGCGAGTGCAACAACAAAAACACAATGAGAGCTTGCCGGTGTCCAAGAATGCAGGCACTGCAACAGTACGCTCACCGGCAGAGGCCAAGCAACGCTATCTCCTCCAGGCGTACAAGGACGCCTTACCAGCAGTGCACTGGCTGGGACTCCGCACCAGCAGTGCGGCACCCTCTGCTCGGGAAGGACACGTTGCTTGCATGTTTCAGGTGGCTGGTTATTCCGATCGCGTAATCGTCGTGACGGGTGGCTATGCCGACGATCCTAGCGTCTACTGCAAACGTGTAGGTGCGACTACCTCTACGACTACCACCACCTCTGCGACTCGTACTGGTAACGATTGGGTCCGGGTGCGTCCCACCGGTCGAGTGGGGTTCACGTACGGAGCATCATTGACGAGGATTGGGCATGCGACCGCCGTTCAGTTTGGAGGCTTTCAGTCCGGGGGGTACCGTGGAGAGACGAATCAAGTGGCAGTCTTGACGCTTTCCTTTTCTGAAGAAACGGGGTTACAAGCAACCTGGCGCTCGGTGAATTGCTCCACCCAAAGTGGCAACGAGACGGCGTCTCGAATATTTGCTTCCGCGACGGCACGAGCCTATCACACTGCCACGTTACTGCAAGACCGCTATCTGTTGGTTACCGGTGGTATGAAGGGGGGTAGTGGGTCCATTCTAGACCCGGTTCTGTTGGATGTTCAGACGTTTACCTGGATGGATCAAGTTGCAGTGGGAACGGGCGCGTCGCGACCAAGTAATCGTCATGGGCATTCTGTCGTCTTGGATTCTTGTCGGAATCGATTGGTGCTCTTCGGTGGAGGTAGCGGATCGGACTTGTTGCGGTCCGGTACGGACAACGCGCAAGTGTGGGAGCTAGCGACGGACAAGGATTGGGGATCTGATTTACTGGCAACCTTTCCGTGGGAGTGGCGACTCGTGCACGATGATCAGGAAGAAGATGAAAGTGTAGCAGACAATGATGAAGAGAACAGTGGTAAAGCCAAAAAGTTAACACCTGCGGAGACATTGAATCTCGGAAGATTGCACGCGGGTCACCGCGTTTCAATGTCAACGATCGTTTTTGCGTTTGGATCGGGTCGCCCGTCGACAAATGGAGTTTTGGCCTACAATCTAGCCAAGGATGAATTCTTTCGTCCCTCCATCTCGGGCCCTCTACCGACGCCACGGTTTACGACCGCGTCTGTGTTTGTTGAGCAAGATGGCTTTGTATTCTTCCATGGTGGCTTTGCGGCACAAGACGGTGATGCAATTGCCGATATGTGTGTCTTGGATCTTGCACCGGCATTGCGTCGAGACTTCGGCGACTCGTTTGCTGTCGACCCAAGAGCACGGCCCAATGAACCTGTGACAGACGAGTCGGTGATAGCTGGGAGGGGCAACAGTCGGCGGGGGCTTCTTGACTCCTTCATGGGTGCACTTGCCCAGAGTTCCGAGGCTGAACGCCGAATTACTGCCAACAGAATGCTTGAGCAGTTACAAGCCTCCGGTGGTCCAATTGATCCTAGGCAAGTCATGATGTTGAGTCTCATTGCTGATGGGAGGATTCAATTCGAGGACGATGAAGACGACGCTGACGAAGGCGAAGACTACATGGAAGATGAGGACGAAAACGATAATGCTCTTTCAAATCAGGTCAATGAATGGGACGGCGATTCCTCCGACGAAAGCGACGATGTCTAGCTAGTAGCGGTAGGATGGCCAATACTTTTTCGTATATATATGCACTTTCTTGCAGCGATTCTCAGAAGGAAGAGAAATCAAGACTCGTTCAAACATAAACATATTATCAAACGTAATTATATATCAGTTCAGTAGCGCTAATGATTTGGCGCTTGGTATCCACCAGGGGCTTCCGCAACTTTCTGTGTTGCAGTGTCGCTGTATTCCTTCAAAAAGAACCGTCGGCCCTTCAAGTCGTACGGTCTCTTTCTCGGAGGATCGCTACCGCTTACGAAGCCGACCAAATTCAACGTGTTGAAGACCCAGATACTGCCCTGACGTCCTGACGATCCACTGTCATCCCAAACCTTCTGAAGATTGGTGCTCTCTTTGCACCAAGATCGGGGCACACACCGCATAGACTTCAGACTCGGCTGCTTGTCTGACTTCGATCCGATAAAGCCAAGCGCGACAAATTCCTCCGAGGGAGGCACTGGCTCCCAAGCGTAAAAGGGATTATTGCCATGCGTCAAACTCCATGCCAGTCTAAATCGAGCTGGGTACGGCATGTATCGATCCAATACATGAGGAAGCCAGCTGCTTCCACCAATAAAGCTTCCAGAGGTGTCGGTTACTTCCAAATAGAGACGTTCGTCGCTGTCCCGATGCGGGTTATCGAATAATTTCCCAGCGAAGTGCCCTAAGCAAACGGAGGCCTTATTCTGTTTGAAAGCCCCCGTCTGAATGCCGGCCTCCCAAATACCGATCTTGTAGCGACTCATACTACCTTGACTGTTCCATATCAGTGAGAACTTCGTTGCCTTCTTGACCTTGACCTTAATCGCACCAAGCACCGGCTCGGGAATCGTGACAATCCTTTTCTCGTTGTCGTCGGACGGCATGGGAGGCAGAGGCATACCGCCGTTAAAGGTTGCCATCGCTTGCGCCATATTGCCATCGTCTTCGAACCCGACGGCGTTCTTGAATTCCTCGAGATTAATAAAGCCATCCTTGTCCTTATCGACTTCTTTCATAAAGCCTTGCAGAAGAGACAAGTCGAGCTTAAGGCCAAGCCATTCCATACCCTTGCCGAGGTCCTCTGTGCTGAGCAATCCGTCGCGATCACGATCAATCGCGCCAAAGGCATCACGTGGGTACATGCCTCTTGACTTTAACAGTGCCGTAATACGACCAGCTGCGATCTTGTAGTTGAGTAGATGGTGTTCGTCCGCTGTGATAAAGACTTTGGACAGTCCTGTCGTGGCTGGATCGATCTGCTTACGGCGGCGATTGCTTCGTACTTCAACAAAGTAGTTGTATCGACGTTCCAATTCGTTGTTCTGAAGCGAACGTACCAGTAGTGTCAGCTCCCGTGGCTGATAATTCACTTGACTGTCGATAAATCGAAAGCAAGCATGGGCCGTCGAATGCTGGAAGCTTTGCGCAGGCTCGTAGCCGAACGTTGCATCGAGTTGCGTTCTCTCCGTGCGTAATGCAACAGACGCATCTTTGCCGGGAACCAACGGTAGGGTCGACTGCTGGTGCATCACTGCGCGCATGCACTCGGCCTCGAAAAGTGACAGAGCAACATAGTAACGACCTGCCTGAACTCGATAAAACATACGCTGCGTCAGATAGTGTTTCAATTCATCGAATGTGATTACCCGACCTTGCACGTTGGGCATATTCTCGAAAAACCTGTCGCCGTCTTCGCCATCAACGTCCACATCGACCGCCTTCAAGACCTCCTTCAGTTCTGTGACAGATATCGCCCCTGTACCGTTGCTGTTTGCTCCAAGGAATGCTCGTTTCAGACTATTTTCCTGTTCTTCGGTGAATGGTTTTCCGACAGCGGCGATCTCTCGAAGTGCTGCCTTCGAAGGGACAAAGTCCATTGTAATAATCACGTTCTTCAGGCGTCTGTGCGTCTTGAGACTCCATTGTTTCTCGTAATAGTTTCGCGATATCAAAAGATAGTCAGGGAACTCGACCGCTACGCCCTTCGAGAAGACATGGTTTTTAACAGAGAATTGGGAAGCAGGGTAGAAGGACTTTTCCCAAGACTCTGGGATCTCTTCTCCCTTTTCTTTGGCTTCTTTTACCCTTTCTTTGTAGCCCGGATCTGCCGACTTCGATGTTACGGCGAGTGAGGCCACTTGCCACGGAGTAGGACTCTCGCCGTCTCGAGAGTACTTCTTTTTCTTTGCTGACTCATTGACGACTTCCTCTTCCTCCTCCTCCTCCTCTTCTTCCTCTTCCTCTTCTTCTTCCTCTTCCTGTTAATGTCGATAATAGAACACAAAATGGGTTAGAGGCTTTCCACAGCAGCTGATCGACCACACTTCGAGAGGTGAGACTATCGTCGAACGTACCTGCTCCTTCAAAACTTCTTCTTCCGCGGTCTGCTCTTTCTGCAAGTTTGCGTCCTGGTCTTCTTCGGCTGCTTCTTCCAATGACGGCTCCCCGAAACGCTTCTTTGCTAGACCTTCCGAGTTGATCAAGACCATTAGAATCTTATCGACTACAGCCTTGTCGTAGTCATTCTTGATGAAATCCTGCCGACGGATGATGCTATTCCGAATAGTATCAGATAATGGAACAGGCGTGGGAATGCTGTTGGGAACAGTGAAGTCAAGTCGTTCCGTAAGAATATCGATGCACTTCTGGATATTTTCAATTCCAATCAATTTGGTTGGCGACCCCGATCCGAGGTTTCCTGCCTGAACTACAGACAGCATTGCATCGCTATCATCAGCAAAAAGACTTTGGCTCCTCTCGTCAATCGCTGAATCGCCGTCAACGTCGTTCTGGCTCTTTGAGCTCGCCTTCTTCGCGAGAGCACTAAACTCACTTGCGCGGCCCGAGAATGCAAGCTGCGTGAGCTCTCGATAGTGTGTTGACAGTGTGTGGAACACCCTTTTCCTGGACACGTTGTCAATGCTCTGGTGACAAAGCATGCGAAACTGTAAGTTCTCACTCTTCATGCCGTTCACCGTGAGCCACGAGGCAACGTTGACTAACAGCTGTTTTGACGAACCGAAAGTGCCCGGACCGGGGCTCGATTGAGCATGCAGCGGCGACAGAGACAAAAGGTCGTCCCCGTACGACTTCGCAGAAGGTGCGGCAAATGGCTGAGACGGGACGTGCTTCGAAGATGAGCGAGCGCACTGGTCTTCAACCAATCGCGTGACCTCGGGAATGATGAAAAGCTCGATCGTCTGTCCCTTTCCGATACCTCTCATTCGGAAGGCGCCTTGTGCATAATCACGGAAGGTCATGTCCTTGCCCAGCGTCAGAGCGGCTCTAGCGTCAATGCACTGATGAATATCCATACCTGTTGTGTGAATCTGATCGTAAAACGAGAACCGCTTCTGTGGTGGGATGCCAGATTGGTCGAGTCGGACAACGTTCATTCCATTCCGCATCAAAATCATCTTACGATCTTGGTGATCCAAGAAAACCACACCGTCGAATTCCTGAGGCAAGCCATGGGAAAGGAGGTACTTTGCAACATCGTAGTTGCTCATTCCAGTGATGAGAGCCCCGCAGTCGAGAAGAACATGGAACGGAGGCCGCGCGGTTGCCACATTGTCGAGAAGTTTTGCAACAGACCAATCCACGCCCAGCAAACGACTTGTCACGATCGCCTCGCTGGTGAGAAAGTTTATAATTTGACCATCGACTCCCTCGTCATACTGGCACTGTCCAAGCTCTTCTGGGAGAAGATCGCTTGGGGTTCCACTGAAGCCGATTCGTTTGCCAAACAGCATCTCCCCACCTAGATCCTGACCCGAAGCGCTGATTTTCTCGTGGTGGTGCTCCATTGTGAGCGGAAAGACAAAGTTGTCAAGGTAATACTGAATAACGTGTGGCAAATTTTGCAGCAGCTTGTAAGTGACCTTCATATGCTGTTCGTCTTTGAGATCCAGTAGGTGAAGCGGCCAGATATCATCTGATCCTCTTCCACCTGTACGTCCAATTGGAGCCTTGAAGAACTCTCCCTCTAGGTCGTTCGACGCTTCTTCCTCGCCTTCTCTCGGGCCTCTGACCTTTCCACCCGCTCCTTCGACCCAAGCTTTGTACATCAAGGCGGACGGACGCTTGTGATACGGGCCAAACTCCGCATCGAGCTGCTCGCGAAGCGTTAGAAGCACATTCTCAAAATCGGTCGTACGCAGACCCTCGTAGCGATAAGCAAGAATTGTAAGCCCAATCACGATATCAGGGTTAGAGAACTGACTGTTCCGACTTGGGATATCCTTGCCTACAAAGGGAATGGCGGCGAGACGTCGCGCCAAAGACACGCTGGGCTCGGTTTCAAGGGTTTGCCTGAGATCCATCTTAGATAGCAAGCCGAAGCTGACACGGTTTATCTTGCTCAAAACATGCGGTACGAAGTTCCGAAGAAGGTCATGACTCAGGTTCAGCATCTTCATATACTCATCGTCCAACGCAACGTGCACCGCAGATGCAGCCTGCTTATCCTTGTTTGGACCATTCACCATGTACGAGATTAGGTGCCGATCTTCAACCGTCGGGAGCCTCTTGTGTCGAAGATAAAGAAGCTGCCATCTCGCCATTAGCGGCTTCAACTGCTGCTGATAGAAGCTCCGACTCAGAAGTACCAAGTGGGGAGTATGCTGGAAGTCTTTGCTCGCAGTCCCTTGCTTAATAATGGTCGAGATCTGTTCGAGGATCGTGATTGCCTCTCTACTATCTTGGAACGCAACGGACATCTTCCCGGAGGCAGCATAGAATATTGCATCAAGCAGATGCCAAAACATACCCCATCGAAGTCCAATCCCAAGTTTTGAGCGCGAATAATCGATTGGGTCCTTGTGGCCGATCGGCCAATTCAGTTCCGATTTCAATGGGTGAAGAATAAGATCCACTTCGTCAAGTAGAAGCACACCTGTTCGGAATAGCTTCATGATTTCGGTGCAATAGTATACCTCCTGCGGGCTGACATTTGCCTCCAGTACCTCGGATTGATCACGGAAGCGTCTTGCAATAGCTGAGAGCGAAAAGGCTCCGAATATTCCATTGTTTTGGCTTTTCCGCGCGGTTCCAAACTTTTTCTCTTCCATAACCTTCATCATCTCGACGAACTTCAACATGAAAGACTTCACACTTGTCGGGGTGGCGCAAATCACTGCTCTGCTGTCGCGTGCTTTGCAAAGCTTTAAGTACAAGTCTCGGGTGATCGCCGTACTACGACTGAAAGTGAAAGTGAATACAGGCTTTCGAACCACTGCGGCAAATTTTTCTCGCATCACACCTCGTGAAAATTCAAGCAGCGCATGTGGTACCACCTGCGTGACAAGTGATTTCCCGTCCGCGAGCATAAGGGCCAGCAGCGGCGTGACAACCGTGGTCTTTCCAGCACCCATGATCATCTGGTGACACATGGATCGATTGTTACGCAACGCGTCCAGGAACTTATTAACAAGAATCACCTGACTCTTTCGAAGCATGAGCGAGTAGGTGAACTCAAACACAAGATAGCGCGGGTCGAACTCGATAAAATTTCCGTCCAAAGTCGACTTCATGAAATAACGTTCGTTGGCAACGTCAGACGCTACCTTCGACGACTGCAGCTTGATTTCTTGACAGATTCTAGACTGTTCGTCGGCTGCGTTCGATCCTTTGACGCGACGAAGGAGAAGGATGAGCTTGGACAAGCTGTGACGAAAAGAGATAAGAACGTTAGAGAATACAAGAAGATGAGCTGTTGCCATCAAATCGAAAGTTCGAAACTACTCACCTCGTCAGTGCACGATGGGTCTGACCGATACGAATCGAAGTCAGCATAGCGACTACTGTGAGACTTGTAACAGTCTTGTAGGCAACGCTCGACATGTGCGGATTCAAGGAGCGGATATCATGCTCTGACGTGGTTGAGAGAATGGACGCGACCAACAGCTCAAACCACGCAGCTGGCTCTCGTTCGCCAACCTGCCCAAGACGGAACCTCAAAAAATTGATCTCTCCGTTCGGACCTGCAGCGCTAGGTGTGTCACTGCGCTCGTCGCTAGTTGCGATCGCCAAGGCTCGATTCATTAGATTCCAGAGCGACTTTCGATCGAATTCCATCGCTTGGTTTAGTGCCTTGATAAGCTTACTGAGTTGCGCAGTTCCCTTGCTCAACGCAGCTGGCGATTGGTGTAGGGAGTCAATTTCTGCAGGGGTAAATCCAATGAGGGTCGGTGCCATCTCTGTATTGGCTTTCTCGGCGTACTTGTAGGCGTCCGTCGTCACCCGATTCATCGTCGCTTGTGAGCAATGCGTTTGTGTCGCTCGTTCGGATGAAACATCGAAAGGAAGCGCTCCCGACACTGCCGGCAAGCCGACCTCTGCGCGCGTTAGGTAATTGACATACGACTCGAGCTTTATCGGTGCTAAAGGCTTGGTGCTAAAAGCCTGCAGCTGTTTCAACGGAATGTTGACGGCGGCGCAGTTTTGAACATCCAAATAGAATTTCAACTGCGAATAGTCCGAGATTCGCGGGACAACCCATAGTCGATGGGAAGAGTAGGACTCCGGGCGACTCAAAATCATCGTCGATCTGGGCAAAGATTCTTGGTAGATGTTGGTGTTCTTAATCATGGCCCGCACGCCTTCTTGGGTAATAAAGTTGTGAAGCTGCTCGATCAGTCGGCTCATGGAATCCTTCCCTGCGAACATGCCTTTTAATTTGCTCATCCCGCTATCGACCGAAAACTTGGGGATACTCGGATGCGCAGCAACTGGTGGATTCTCCGCGAGAATGCGGAGAATAGACATCTCAGCAGAAAGAGTCTTGAAATCGGAGGGAGGCAAAAGGCGAAACAGAATTCGACCCCAATTGTAGGGCGTGTCACTTGGGTGCAGCTTGAACGCCACTGTACCGGTCATGAGATCATAGATCAACGGGAATCCATATCGTGACGATTTCATCTCAACTCCAGAGGTCACTGCGCTATTGATGAACTCGAGAGCTTTCAGGCCACCGTATGCAATTTCCTCCTGCAAAAAGAACAAGAAGAGTCCGTTAGTGAAACGACATCAATTTCCATGTGCAACCGACAAAAGAGGCATCTACTTACATCTTCTGGTCTGCTGTAGGCGGCCCCAAAGAATTTTGCGGAGGTCATCGTCTTCTTTGGATTCTCAATGATTGTGTAGTCGGCACCAAAGTCGAAATTTTCTATCACTGGCGGCTTCTCTTTACCCAGCCTCACCGTCAAGGTTTTATCTTTAGGTAGAGAAGCCAGGCTAACGACTGCTCCAACAAAAGCCTTTCGATTGAGCAACGTAAGTGAGAGACGGCCACGCTCATCTGGGCTGCAAAGTTCAAGTAGAAGCATCTCTTCGTCAGTCGTTAGACGACAGGCTGAAGACACAAAACCGTGCTTTTTGATATACGCTTCCATCTCCTCTTCGATACTCCATGGGCACTTCATCGTTGATTCATTACCGAGCCCAACAGTCACAACAGAGAGCTTCAGCCGACAGGCGTGTGCATCAGGGTGGAAATCGTTCCCAAGGAATTCAAGCTGATTAAAAATTTGTTGCTGTGGATCGGGAGACAGATGGAATGTGAGACAACGGCACGGACAAGCAGGCTTTTATGGAGTTTCACAAAGTGCACCGTACCTCCTCGGGATTGAGTTCCTCGCTAACACAGGATTCAACCATTTTGAAGACATCCTGGTATTCTCCAGTGATAAAGTACATCACCATCAAGTAAAGCGACGACGCCAGGGATGGTGTGACGAGGAAAGATCTTGAATTGTGGACAGGGTATAGGTATGATCGAACTTCACCGATGTTGGCGATCCACTCCTGATTCCGCCTATCGAGAATCACTTGCACCGAAAGATGAGAACCATCGACATGCAGCCGTCTCGGTAACGCACAACTAGGCATCAGAATAAAGAGGTCGTTGTCCGCATTTTGCAGGACAATGAAGTGAGATATCGTACCGAGAAGCTTTTCGGCCATTTCACGCGCTTCGTTCGAAGTGGCGATATAGAGGCCATCATAGTCGTTACTATACAAACGATGGTCGACCTTCCCATCTATCGACTCCACGGTTTTAGCTTTGAAGGAAAGGTTCACGCGTGGCAATTCTATGAGGTCAATCGAACATGGCGCGTGGGCTGACTGCACACGTGCTGTACTCCAAACAAGTACGTGAGCGAGATTGTCAAGTCGAGACAGCAGCATTCCAATCCGTTTCAACAACGAAGAGGGCGGAGCTGTCAGTACATTGAGTAGGGTGAGCATAGGTCGATTCGAGTCAGCTCGCTCAAGCTCGTGGTCTGCACCAATCACAGGGATGCGCTGGATCAACGCCTCTGCGTGAGAGTTGCAAAAGCCACTCGCGTCAAAGTCTTCAGCTTTGGCAAATATGATCTTGAGCCGGGTCGATGGGGCTTCCGATTCAGCCGGCCCCATCTCTTCGCCGTCTTTGTGACTGCTTTTAGACTTCTCGTAGCCACATATGTTGTCATCTTCACCCTGCCAGAAGACGTACTCGTCGACTAACGAAGAAGGGATCAAACCGGCGAGGAACCTTGGTGGCACATATGTCTCCGTTCCCAGTTCCGAGTTGAGCGCCCTAGTTACAAGGAGTGACGTTGCAGGAGCGATCGTAGTCATTGGAACTCCTGCTGACAACGAAAGAATCCCACTAACTCGATCTGGGTACGGCTCCCCAGAATTGACCTCATGAAGACAGATTGACAAATTAGAGGTGTATTCAAGGACACGCATGTGACGACGGCCGTACTCAACGACATTGAAAATGCTAATCACGGGTGGATGCTGCCAAATAATCACTTCTTTCAACGTATGAGTGGAGAGGGAGCTATCACTTTTCTTGTTCTCGATCCAGCCGGAAAGCACAGCATAGGCCTCGTCAGAATAGTCTCGAGTAGTCATGTGTAGAGTAACATTCGGAAGAATCAAGGGGAGCTTGTCTTTTAGCATATCTGCAATCCATCGTTCTCCGCCGCGAAGGTTGTTGGGAAACTTTCGAGTGTGCTTTGGATCAAGAGTGCCCTTGATATCGTAATAGTTGCGTTGGTCCGGGCCCCAAGAAAGGATGTCATACCGGCGTCCAACGAGACGCCACCAAAATCGGTTCGTCGTGTGCATGACCTCCGCGCAAGCAACATCATCGGCGTCCGCCAACGCCGTGTGACGCGTTTCCGCAAAGTCCGGGTCGTCCATGATGTGTGGGTCAAGGAGCGCCATCTTGTGATTCTGGAGCGTGAACTCGCTCAGCTGCATATTCACTTCAATACCGACGGCTTTGGTCGTCACGTACAACATCCACTCTTCGTACGATTGTTCAGGCTTGGGTATCCTGTAGGTTCCATCACGAAGCTTTTCGTCTTCGGTGTCAGGTACGAAACGGCCATAGCAAGTTGGATGCTCAATACTCTGCCAATGTCTCTGCTTCATCTCTTTCACGTTCAGCTCGCGAGTACCGGTACTCGTAGCGATACGGACGACAGCTTCCATCGCCTGATCTCCCTCAACAGGATTCTCACGAATGAAGCGAAGGAGATTGTATCTGTGGGTCTGAATAATATCAAAAATCTCTGACTGGGCGATCTGAATAGAAGGAGGTGGGTGGGTCGGATTTGGCGTGTCCTGCAGATCATCGTACGCCTTATTGCTAAAGCGGTGATTGATGGCAAGATAAACCTGAGACGACATCAGAATCGATACGGCTCGGTAATCAAGGTCCTTATAATCGTAGTTCTTGAACAAGTACAGGAGGTGGGCATGAGTCATGCACGCAACACTCACGTCTTTGTTGCGGGACGGTTCGATCCAGTATTCAAGCGTTGGGACGGCCTGCGCATCAAGCATTCCGCGCAGTTTCTTAAGAGAGATTTCAACTTTGATGTTATCCACCGTTTCGAGGCCACGAGGGCGTGGCTGCCCCGGAACACATTTCTTCAATGCGTACTTCAGAAAACCTTCAATGCGAACCGCAAGCCGGACGGCATATAGGATCAAGGGGCCGGACGAGGATTTCCTTGTGTATCGTCCAACATCCATGTCAAGAGCACGTTCCAGAATCTTGATTATACAACTTGTCAGAACGTCGGGAGATTTTGCAATCTCATTGAAAAGAGTCCCATGCGGAGTGGAAAGAAGCTTCTCCAGTTTGTCAACGTCGACTACCGGGACCTCGGTAATGAAATCAGAGAAGTCGGGAGGTTTCCAGTGTCCCGGCTCAAAGAGTGCAGCGTCGACGATCAGCTGTAGAGACTTTGTCTTTAGTGCCGACAGGCGGGTTGGATCACCGTTAGCAAAGAAGTCCAATATCAGAGGGATCCGGATGTACGGAGCTGTCAAGAACTGGACAAAGCGCTCTGAATCGGAAGGAGACAACACGTTTCCAAAGGTCGGGAGTTCCTTGGTGTCGAGATGCAAGACATCGTCCTCGTTCTGAACCGAGACAGGTTTCGATCTGGAAGAAGAGGTGGGTGAGACACGTGAAGACTAAAGCAACTATCGTGATAAACCTGCCAGTACGTACCTCTTATTCAAAAACTTCTCGCCACATGAGTTTACCACAGTCGTTGCATCTGCGGAAGACAAGCGAGAGCGCTCGATTTGAGTCTTGCTAGCGAACAAGGAAAGAAATCCCTGAAACTTATTTTTTTTAGAAACGGAAACCTCCTCTTGTTGGGCGATGCGTTCAACATAGTCTTGATGATGACCCTGAAAGGCCGTCACATGATACAGCAGTGTCGGATCATCTTTACCCTTCCGACGCAGCTCCCAGTGCAGAGTCGCATCAGAAGCCAACCACGTGTGACTAGCAGGAACATCCGCAGTCTGCGCTTTACCAGACACCGCGTGCTTGAAGTGGAAAACGATATCACGAAAGTATTCGAACTCAGGCAACACTTCGATGACTGAGCCATTTCTAGCCGATACCAGATTTGCTGAATAGTTTGAGATGGCCTGATCTGTCGCCGGGAAAGGACGCTGCAGCGCTAGTTGGATCGACAGCTGGTTGATCAAAATATTGTCACCATTCATCGGAGAAAGGCTCTTGTCAAAGTTGAAAATAGTGTTCTTCTTCCTTCCGTCCATATTCATACACACGCCTCTTAGGTAGTCCAGACACTGGAAGCGCAACGAGCAGATATTTGGGTCGTAAATGGGAAGGTTTGCACCTAAAGTATCGAACGCACCCGCTTCGATACCAAAAGGCTCCGTCGGTCCTTCACAGAGGCCTGAATAGTGGAGTGCAAAAGTGCTTGGATCGTCCACCGCCACAGCACGACAGATAGCATCGGCCACACACGCTGCACAGGCGAAGGCGGTCGAGCGGATCGCAATAAGACCTCGAGACTGCTGAACGCAAGCTGTCGCAGCAGAGTAAATTCGACACATGCGCCGGATAAGAAACAGCAGATTCAGCTGTGTCTCCCGCCTCATCTCACCCTTCCTCCAGAAACAGAACTGTGGATCCGAGTTTGGCATCGGAAGGACAGTCATCAAAGCATACTGTGCTGCGGAAGCAGCAAAGGCCGGGGAGTTCTTGATAAGACGCCGTTGCTGTAGAAGCAAACTACACGCATCTGCAATACGCTGTAAGTAAGAAGTGGCATTCATGTAATCCGTGGCAACTGGCGGTAGCTCCTCATCCGTCAATACAGCTGGAATCAAGATAGGGTCGGGCCTCGGATCTCCCATTAAATTCTTGACGACCTCATCGTAGTTGTCTCGACGAAGTCTCCCAAAGAAAGGGTGCGCCGCTGATCCTGCACCAGTTGCTAGAGAAATGATTTTTCCCTTCGACAAATCGTCGTTCATTGCAGAAGCAGATAGGCCGTGAGTGTACTGATCCATGGGCTTTGAAGAGGCAAAGTTGATCTTTTTCAAAAGCATGTCAAGCAAATCCCAGCTATCCGATAACGATACACCGAGCGTACCATCACCAACAGTGTTGGGATTTACAGTAGATGCAAAGTTTGCAAGATTCCTTCCAGTCAACTTCAAAATACGGGTGTCTTCTGGGTCCATCGACGATGGCGCCGCATCAGCAATCTCAGCATAAGCAAGATCCACAGCTGCATTCTTCACCAACAGCGAAGCATATTTGGATGTTCGCATACTCGCCGCCGGCGACGATGTCAGCGCCAAAAGGGCAAGGGGATGATACGACTGTGACGCAATGGGATTCGGAACTATCAGATACTCAGCCGGACCTTGGTCCAAGTTCGACAAGAGCGGACGAGCATTGAGGGACGGAAGCAGCTTCGTGTACAGAAAATCAGCACTATTTTTCCTAGAAGGATAGACCTGCATCCGAAATAGTAGCACCCAGAACGTCGAATCCAGGACGCGATGCTTGGGAATATCCCATACAGTCATGGCCAGCTGCTTCAGCTCATGGCCCGTCTCCGGGTCAAAGCTTGCCGGATGGTACTGCAATCCGTCCCGGCCCGTATTGCAGACAGTAAAGGACCAGCTACCGCTGCCACAGTTTCGAATGATGTACAGACACAAATACGTGTATTCGGGCTGCTGCCAGCCACCGGGTAGCACCAACTGCTGGCCAGGCGGCAAATTCTCAATCAACGAGATAAACACGTTGATGAAATTGAGAAAGAGACCGTCAAGGACTTGTCCCGAGGCGCCAGCAGAATGAGGCAAGAGTGAAATCAGCTTGATACAAGCCTCGCACGCCATGTGATTCGTTCTGAGAAAAGCCAGAGGACCATCGGTTTGCTTTCCTTTCGTCCCAAAACGTCCGCGTCCACTGCGACTCGCCTTTTCCGTCTCGGCGCAAACATGACTCACAAAGCTCAACGCTCTCGCCAACTGCTCGTAGTTGGCAGCTCGATCCTCAAGCTGCTCCTTTGGGACTGGCTTTTGATGAATGTACGTGTTGAGATTCAACAAAGCCCAAAATGGCGGCACCCGGTAAATGGGAGAGAACTTGCGGTCCGGCAGCCTTCCATTCGTGCCGGCCAAGAAGTCATAAGGATTAAAATCCCTACCCGAAAAGACGGCTCCGACTTCCACTTCGCCCGAGAGAGTGCTCTGCAAGCGCACTCCTGGAGCGCCCAATCCACTCGAGCTCTTGACCTGGGCTGCCTTTTCTCGCATTCTGCTAATCTCTTCCTTTTCCTTCCGCATCTGCGCCTTTTGCTTGACCTCTTCCTGCTCACGTTGATTTCTCACCTGTGCCTCCTCCTTCGTTTCTTTCTTGGGAGGCGCCGATTTGGAAGGCTGGGAGGCCGCCGCCGCAAATGCACCCGCTGGCGGACCAGAAGCAACCGCAGCTTGTTTTGGGTTCGCACTAGCAGCAGCAGTAACAGCTTTTGCACGACTCACAGTGTTGGCGGGAGACACGGGAGAACTGTTAGCTGGCTTTTTGGCTGGAGAACTCACTCCAATGCGCGCCAGGGCCGCAGCTGCACCGTCTACCGTCGACGCCGCCTTGGGAGTGCTACTCGCCGGAGCTGGGGCACCTGCCATGGACCTGCTCGCTGAGACGGGTGGTGCCCCCGTCTTGGCAACTGGAGGCAACGGCGCAGATTTGATCGACGCCGAGCCCATGGATCCCATGGACGCACTGGGGGATATGGCGGATGACTCGGGTAGCGAATTACCACCCATATTATTCAAGCCAGCAAAGGGATCCGAAGCGACATAGGTAGGCTGTGCCGGACGAGGAACCGGAGCAGCTGCATATTGATTGAAAGCAGTAGGTGGCAGACCTCCCGGCTGCTGACCAAAGGCGTTTGACGGCGGACCCGTGTTTGGCTGCTGTTGCTGCACGGCCTGTCGCTGCTGGACCGAGGAAGTAAAGGTTGCCTGTTGCATACGCTGCTGCATCGAAGCTTGCTGCTGCTGCAGTTGCGGTTGGACAGCTCCAAAGGCGTTCATCGGGGGTCCTTGCTGGGGAGCAGGTGAAGCATTCGGAACGACGTAGGACGGAGGGAACCATCCTTCCTTGCCTCCGGCGGTACCCCACCACCAAGCTCCAGATTGACCCGTGTTGGCCATAATCACAGTGCCTGGGCCAAAAGTGAGTTGTGCCTGACGCACATCGCCCTGAAAGGCGTGTTTCGCCACGTACTGAATCGGATACTGCATCGTAAAGGATGTCAATCTCGAAAGGAGCTACTCTTAGCTGATACTTCAATCTCTCAGCAATAGCGTTGTACTGCAATGGCAGCGAGCGATGCGATACTAACGGTTGCTTTAATGAGAAAGGGTTCTAACAAGTTGAACTTGGTGGTGCTCTTCCACTGCCACTGTGTTGCGAATTAGCCTTGATACTTAGATATCCACGAGCTAATCAGTCGATAGATCGGTCGATTAACCTCACAACGA
>Ga0307978_1001678_pt1 | contig 16218 bp, 8 predicted proteins | sample OrgLakmetage1056_FD_203151 | JGI IMG/M metagenome (GOLD analysis project Ga0307978, IMG submission 203151) | Saline water microbial communities from Organic Lake, Antarctica - #1056 | ecosystem: Environmental > Aquatic > Non-marine Saline and Alkaline > Saline | place: Antarctica: Organic Lake...
CAAGCGTTTCGCATTTTGCACGAAGATTGGTGAGGAATGAGGAAGATGCGGGGAAAGCCAATTCTCGTCTCAAGTGGACCATCCGATCGTGATCAGCATCTGAGAACATTGGAGTTGTCGATGAAGACAATGCAGGAGAAGCTGCTCGACTTTGCAGCAAAGAAAAACGACCAGTCTGCGGAGAATGGAAGCTCCTCAAGCTCCTCGAAAAACATTCAAGAAGCTCGAGATAGGACATCCGCAGCAGCCATTCCTCTCCCAGGCAGTCTCCCGGGTTACTGCATTGGTACAGAGAGTCTTCGTGATGACAGCATCTCGCAGGTTGGCAAGATCATTCGCGAGGGTGCTCTCAGAGGGTTTCTGATCTGGGTGGCAGGCCTCGTTTTGGTGTTTCGCTTTGCACCGATTGAGAGCTACCAAGGGCCGCACGGGACAGAACGAAACGCTCATCTCATAACGTTCGCGTTGCTGCTGGTCACGAATGGATCGAGGATTCTTCCGCTTGCGGTACGAGATGGAAACCTGAATTTCATGAAGAGCGGTGTTCTCGTTGGTACAGTTTCTGTTCAGTGTATCGCCATGGTTTCCAATATTGTTCTCAGTTTTGTTCCAACACCGGTCCTCGTGGACGAGATCTCGGGATTGCGTGTCCATCTTATTCGATGGGTTGAATGGATTACCTTGACTTTCCTCATGACCTTCTTGACGGACAATATTGATGCACCCTTGAGGCCAGATAGCTCCAAGCCTAAGTACGGTCTTGCGATCTGTCTCGCTTTGAGCACGGCGGGTGGTGTTATATTTCCCTTTTGTCCCAACTTGGCATCGTGGCTGGTTGTCTTTGCCCACTCATGGGTGCTATTTTGTGCCCTCTTTGTCAAATTGTACTCGGATGCGATGCGATACCGCGCTCGCACAAGAGCATCCATTGATATATCCGCAGACGCAAAAGAGTCCTCCGAATTGATTCGTTCAAGTTTCATCCTCACAAGTGCTTGTTGCGCAACTTGGACCATGTTGGCTCTTTCTTTCTCGCTCGTCTGCCTCGCGCCAACGTATGCTCCAGGCACTATATTTGCACACCCCGCCTTTCCAGCAGTTTGCACCTGCTTCTTCGAGGTCGCCTCCAAGATTTGGTACCTTAGCGCTCTCATTGAAATCTACGACAACGTCTTTGATGAGTCCACAAGGGTTGCCCGTCGGTTGGAGGAGCTCCGTCACTTTATGTCAGCGATTTGGGAATCGTCTTCCGACGTGATTGTCTTTTGCACCCAAAGTGATGGCCGGGTTAACGCGAGAATCAGCCCGGCCTTTCTCAAAATGGTTGGATTGTCAACTGGGCACCTGCCGTTTCTTGATCGTGGGGATGTATCTTTGGTTTTGGAAATATTTCCTGAAAAGGATTCCTTTTATGTATTTGCCATTGACCTTGCCAAGCCAGTAACTCGCCAGTTCGCTACCGCCCTCCGCGAGTCTAGCAAGGCCGAGGAGCGATCACTCACTTGCTCAGGCGCAATGACGACGGAAGACAAGAATCTCGTTTGTATGGCCCATCTAGCAATCAAGGCGTGCTCTTTGGAAGGTTCAAAGGGAACTGAACACTCGTCGATGGAAGATCTCTTGGTGCGTGGCGAATGCGGGACAGAGGGCTCAGTACGCTGCGAAGCAAGGTTTGCCAAGCTGGATAGCACTTCGTCTGTCATTGTGTTTCGTGATATTTCAGATCGTATTCAGCGCTTTGAAGTAGAGAAAGAGCTCGTCAAAGAAGTTACGATTCGGAAACAAGATATTGAAGCAAATCGTTTTACGCGACACGAGGTGAAGAATGGAATACTAGCCGCAATCGGTCTAGTGGATCATTTGCGAGAATTGACACTGCGGCCAGTAGCAGAGGAATCTAACGGGCAGCTGGTGACCGAAGTTGAACCTAAGGAGGCTATTGAGGGTACTTCACTTCTCCGATGTTTGTCAGATGCGACTCTTTCTTCTTCTGGAGGGCTCCCTGACGATATAGTCGACATAAAAGGCTCTTTCGATGAGCTTGAAAGCACTCTAAGCGACATCTTGGATACCATTCTCGACAAGGCAATGGCTCGAGAAATTGTTTACGGGGAGTACGAACCAAAGAAGGAGCAAATGGACGTCCCTGCTGTCCTTGCCTCACTTCGAAGGCGAACGTCTCGTCGCTTTCCCTTGACCGTGAGTCCGAACCCATTCCCTCGACTTGCAATAGACCGTCAGCTTCTGCGCGTTATTTATCGGAATGCAATCTCAAATGCTTGTAAGTACGGTAGCGTAGGTGGCCTGGTCGAGACTCTTGTCCACTACGATCGGAAGGAGCGGGCGTTTACGATGGAGGTGATGAATTTGCCCGGGGCTGGACACGAGGGCTTGCAAAAGCTGGGAGAAGCTGCAATCGCGTTGATGTTCTCTCCTGGAACTCAGCTGCTCGAAACTCAGTCTATCGATAGTGTCGAAGCTGAAATGATACGTAATGACTCATCTGGAAACGGTGCGTGGATCATGCTAAAGTGTGCCGAGGCTATGGGAGGAAAGTGCGCGATTCGATTTGAGTTCAACAGGACCGTGTTCTCTTTCGAATGTCCAATCGAGGCAGGCGATCTGGTGTGGGAAGTTGATTCGTCCGACGAAGAGGAGTTCCACCTACCTGAAGAAGAAATACAGGGGATTATCATTGACGATTCTATGATTCAGCGAAAGCTGCTGGATCGCTTTCTTGGTGTCGCAGGTATCAGCAAGTCCAGACGCCACATTCTTGGGAAAAATTCAAATGAAGTCTTTGGTTTCACTGACTTTGTCATCGATATGATGAAGAAACACCCCGACGACAAATTCCTTGTCATCGCAGACGAGAATTTAGACATTGTTGATGGCGGCGCTCGTCATGAGACTATTTCTGGCTCGAAATGCGTCGAGGAGCTAAGAGGACGGTTGGATGAATCTGAAGAACGTCGTCTTTTGGCGCTTATTCGTAGTGCTAACGACTCTACTAAAGACCTCGAGACCTACCGGTCAAGGGCTCACGGTTTCTTGCTCAAGGAGCCTTTAAAGAATGCACGTGTGTTGGATACCATCAAACCATGGTGGATAGCGCGCTTTCCTTCAAAGATGAAACGGCGCATTTCCTATCATTCTCCAGAGAGCATGGAAAGTGCTGACCTGTCGGGTCCTTCAGTGATTGATATCGAGAACGAACTTAAAATGATCAATGCACTCTGTGTAGCAGACGACAATTCCACTCTCCGCATTCGATGGCCGGCAATTAGAGAGAAGATGCACGCCTTGAAAGGTGACATCAAGACCATGAAGTCGAAAGAAAGTCTAGCCAATGTCGATGAGCAAATTGACAATCTCGCGAGAAACTCTCATCTTCCAAAGAACTTTGCGAATCGATGGTCTGAGATCCGGTCGCAAATCGAATCCATACTTTAAATTGGTTTAAGCTATTACAGTACACGGACGTTACCAGGTAGAGGCTTAGGCGTGCATGAAGTCTTCAGATTTGGTTTCGACGTTTGATTCGAATGGGGATACCTCCGATCGGCATTAGACTAGCACCGAAGCGTTGCAGTGTCAATTCGTAGGAAGGGTCCACAAGTTCAAACTCGAAACTCCTTAATAGGACGGCAAGAAGGGTTGGAATCATTCTCATCGCTAGCGGCTGTCCCACACAGTTGCGGGCCCCGGAAGAGAATGAGAGCATGGAATTCCTATTTCCCATTGGTACGTCTCCGCCCGAATCATTTTCTGCGGTCCGCTGTACCCACCTTCCTTGCTCTTTTTGCGCCCAGCGTTCCGGTAGATACTCATTTGGTCTGGGAAAGTTCCTCTCCGAATGGTGGATCCAGTAAAGGGAAAATATGACACGCGAACCTTTGGGTAGGTGCCTCTTCTTACCGTCCATATCTAAAACCATTGGTCGATCTAGATTTCGCGCTGTTGCTGTTGTCGGAGGGTTGCACCGAAGAGCTTCGTGAAAGCAAGAGTGGATGAACGGGAGGTCTCTTTCGACATTTTCGAGTGCGGTTGTTTCGTCAGATGCAATGCCCATTTCATTTTGAGCTTCCTTGGCGCATTCCGTTTGGTAACTAGGATACTTGGCCAGCATGTATAGCGTGTAGGCCAATCCCAACGAACTTGTTTCATACCCTCCAAAAAGCATGGTTATCATCCAGTCGGAAAGAAATTCGTCTGTATGTTCATTGAATCCATGGGATCCTTTCAATACGCTGCCCAAGAGATCATTTCGAAGAGGTGTTTGTCCGTCCTCTATATCGTGTCGCCGTTGCTGAACAATGCCTCGGAAGATCTCATGCAATCGCTTTTGCTCTCGTTTGTGTCGACGATTGGCAGCCGTCGGTAGACAGTAAAATTGCGATGTCGGTGACAAACGCTCGTGATAACAGCGACGAGTCAGTTCCGTCTGCAGATACCCCGTGATTCTAAATACCTCCGACTGCTCAAGCTTGTTGTTCTTGGTACAACCAAAGTCGTGTCCCAAAGAGCTGAGTCCAAATGCATCCAACGCTGCGATACGACTGAGATTCAGAGCGTCTGTTTCGAATACTTGGTTGTGCTCGTTGAGTATGGTCGAGAGAACAGCCTTTTCGATTCGTAGAGAGGCATACAGCAGAGCCTCTCGCAAATCTGGCAACGATGTGTGGGCAAACGAGCGTTGAACGATAGCTCGATTGGCCCGCCACTCTTTTCCATTAATCATTACCAGACTGTGCTGCCCAAGCATCTTTTTATAGTGCTTGACCGTCATGGGATGCCCGCGTCGTTCGCTCGATTTTTGGAGGACGCGATGTGCTGTTGCCGCGTCCAATATGGATAGAACGGGCACACCGAGCGCGTAAAAGGTGGAAAGACCAAGCTCGCCTCCAGCGTGTTCGACGCAGACACTGTGTTGGCCTTGCGTCACATCCCGGCCAATCAAGGACAGGTGTCCGTAAAACCAGTGTGGACTCGGTACGGTGTACGGAATGTCTGCAAAGGGGAGTTTCGCCTTGAGACGCTTTAGCTCTTGAATCTTTCCATATACGCAGGCTGCAATGATGGAAAGAGTCGAAATGACTATGGAAAATGTGGAGCATTCAATGGCGAGATTCGGTAGCGATAGTAGCAGCGTTGAAACCATGCTGTGGACTGTGGAAGCAATAAGACACAATACGACTATACTAGGAAAGTGAAAAGGTCGATCGGCTTTGCCTTCTTCCAGCTGATAGCTCTCGTTTTCTCTTCACTCGTGTCTCTCGCTCGCTCTGTTTCTCGTTACTGTTATTTAGCTACGAATATCTACAGTCCGAAGTAGACGAAAACCAAGAAGAGAGTGAGGGGTTGTGTTGTTGCGTTGTTGAGTATTGGTCGGTTCAGTTCTCGGTGATGGGTCGAGCAAAAGCAATCTATTTTTCCGTACAATGTCCCCTAAATATACGAAATATATAGAGCTTTTTGTCCGCAATCCCATTTTATGGAAATACATGTCATAATGTATTAAGTACTGCAATGTCCTCATAAGTTTCTGCAAAAATCTGAAAATCTGCGCCTTCGCGCTCTCGTCGTCCTTCTCTGGCTCTGGGGTCGGTGCGTCTTACTCCGTCGTCCGTCTCCGTCTCCGCCTCGTCTGTCCTCGTCGCTCTCATTTTCGTCTCCCAACTCACTCCCCCGACTACTGGAGTCGGTGACAATGTGACTATTCTATTGTTACAGTTGTCAATGGTAGCCAGTCGTGTACTGTAGACTAGTCAATACTTGCTCTAGCTTCAAGACCATACTGGAATGACATTGTCGTCGTCGGCCTTGTCCGACTACCACGACAAAGTGGAGCGTCAGGCAGCTCGCGTCGTGCAGCTGATTCAAACTGGATTGGATCGGCTGCGATCCATGCCCGAGTTGGCACCTCCAACACTAACACTAACGCTACTGTCCAAGAATCAACCAGACGTTGACTTGACAAGCTTCCAACTGTATACTCGACTTGTTGCGGAAGACGACGACGACGATGATGATGATGACAATGATGATGATGGTGGGGGGTATCTGGCTCGAGTGAACGAGGCCTGTCGGGCTGTACAAGATGCACTCGCTGCTGACAAAGACAAAGATCAAGATGATACTATCTGGAGCGAGAGCGCCTCGGTAGACTACAGTCAACAAGACCAGCGAGCTCGTCTCGTGAACAAGATTATCTTGCCGTTACTCCGGGCCTTGGGACGCTGCTACACGGTTCTCGATCGAATACCGACTCCCTCGGTACCACCACAACAACAACAACAGCCGACGACGACAAAGGCGTCGTTGGGACGACGACCACCAAACGCAAACGCACCGCCACCTCCCATTGGCATGCTGTCGATTCAAAATTATACCGATATTGCTTGTCTACTCGAGTTACTCGTGTGTACCAGTATTTTGCCATTGCTCGAGCCACACATTGTGGCGACTGTGGCAGACAGAGTCACCGTTTCGCTCCCCAAGGCCTTGAAGGGTCGAATTGCGCGAAAGACTTTGACGTGGGCCAGTGCGCAATCAATTGTTCCTGGCAATCATACGGATTCTCGCAGGTGGTACGAGATGCGAGACTCGGTGGCTGCGGCTGGGAATTTGATACTCTTGGATCGGTTTCGACACATGCTGTTGCCGAGGCACCTGACGGACCTGTACGCGGCCCTTTTTCAATTGGACCGGCGGAAAGAGACAATTTCGACGCAGTTGGAGACCACGTCCTCTTCCTTCGAGTCCCTTTGTGTCAAACTTGAAACTGAAAAAGGAGAGACGACCAACGGAGGAGGAGTGGACGCATTCTTGCAAGCGCGTTCCTATCAGACCTTGTTGTCGCAAGGCATGAAAGCACCCGTCTGGCTCCGGCAGCGGGTATCCAAGCTGTTGGCCCAACTGGCATGTAACGACTTGGAAGCCATTGTACAAGTGTTTGTCAATGCAGCGTTGGTAGAGGATCGGTCGGCTGCGACGATGCGGCTGGTGCGAGCGCTGGTGGCAGGAAAGCAAACAGACGCGTATTATGTTTTGATTTGCAAGCAACTCGTTCAACTCCTCGACACAGTTTCGAGTCGCAGAGGAATGCAACCAAAACAAGCTCGAACTGGTGATTCGTCCAGTATCTTTATGGTGTGGGCTGTGTTGGATCAGCTCCCGGATCGCATTGTCTTGGGGCCTTTCCTCAAGCTTGTCGCTCGCGAAATCGTGTCGGCTAAAGCCGCGGTGGAAACGACTGGCGTCCATCGGTGTATAAGACGCATCGCTATTCTGCTTCCCTCTGTACCAACACCGTTAGACTCCTCCAAGGTCTGCCGAATCATGCTATCGCCTCTGACGATTTCGGGATTGGAGAATGAAGGTACAAAGCCAACTCTTGTCAGCATGCTGCTTCAATTGGCATCAATACCGAGCGTTTTAAAGTTAATCGTGAAGGATGATGCGTTATGGGCACTTCAAACGCTTGTGTGCACGTTTAGTATGACTACGTTCAAGTCATCAAAGGAATGTACGTCTGTCTCGGGAGTCGACGTGCTGGCCATGGCACTTGTTTACTCTCTCGGTCCTAGCCAATGGGATTTGGCGGGCTATCGATTCTCGGGAGCTTCGTCTGTAGCCAACAGTCTATACGATCTAGTGCGATTGGAAAGAGCCGACGATGGTGTCGACGTATCTGCCCAGAAAGCTGCTTTAGATATACAGACGCAAGCGAGCGTTGTCGTCAGAGATCTTGTTCTTCCGCTTGCCCAGAACAGCGAAGACGAGAACAAGGGCAAGGACACGGTAACCTTGAACATTGTGGCCCTTCCTTCGCATCTTGTCCAGGTTCTTTTGGCCGTTCTCTTCGGAGCCGGTCTCTCCAATTCTTCAAACGGAGGCGCCGTAACGCTACCTGTAGTCTTGCGTGAAGGAGTGTTCTTGATGGTCGCAATGGTGACTCTTCCTATTTTGTGTGAAGAGTGCCCTCTCGAATCGCTGCTTCTTAACGGAGGAGAGTCTGCCGTTCTCGACATTTCGAGTTTAGTCTTTCGATTTGCCGCAATACGACTTGGTCCGGGCGCTCCTACAGCCTCCCTTGCTGGACAGGCGATAGGCGACACTCCCCTCTCCAGAAACGAGCTGACCGCCAGTGGAGCTATATTTGCCGAACTTATCGGCAGCGACGCCTTACCGAAAGATCAAGCTGACGAGAAATCAAACCTTGCGGCAGATGATGAGATGCTGGTTTCCATATGCTCGGTACTGCTTAGCTTACTTATTGGTATGCTAGAGCTTGGGGTCAAAGAAAGATCTAGTACTGAAGAGGCAAAACTTTGTTCAATCCAGACAGTTCTTCGTCCGCTTGCGGATTATTCTCCCGACAGTGGGAAAGGGCCTCTATCGGCAGCACGAGCAGAGCTTTCCGAGATGTCTAGCCATGCTATGGCTCTTATAGCAGCTCGGGGTGCACCATCTCAAGATGAGATGCAAACGGTCAAGCGCAAAGAAGAAAGAACTTCTCGAGATATAATCATGGCTAAGATCGCGCAGGCTGGTAAAGATTTGAAATCTTCCGAGCCACCGATGCGGGCAAGGGGTGTTGTCTCTCTCCGCCATATTGCCAGCGCCCTCAGTTCCCAGGGTGCTGATCGTCCTCGGTTATCTCACATTGTGGAGGTCGAAGAATGGACAGAAGACTTGCTCCAACGGACTATTTTGCTTACGATGGTCGCACTTCGAGATAAAGAGTCGTACGTGTACCTTGCTGCCGTTCAGACACTTGTGGCGATTGCGGATGTCAATCCTGCTTCGATAGTGCCAATCCTTGGGAGCGTTGTCGGAACTGGCATTGCAACCCTTGCGGATGGCTCTGAGGTTGATGCGTCGCCCGATCAACGAATAAAGCTGACGGAAGCATTGATCTTCGTGATCAGGAAGAGGGCAGCCATCCACGAATATGTCCCCGCCTTGATTGACATGATGATCTACGGCTCCCAACTAGACGACGCGAAGGTAGCCGAAGAGGACGATTCAGCGCAGGTTCAGAGCCTAACTCATGATTTCTTCGTCCACGGTTTTGATCCGACGTTCAACCAGGAGTTGAGCGCCGAAGAAAGAAATGAAGAGATGAGTCTCAGGCTCCGAACGGGTGGTCCGCTATTCTCTTTGGAGGAAGGAGACACTGTCCGAGCATCAAGAATTACAGTTGTCGCTGAACTAGTGTTGGTTGCGCACCCTTCCATTTCTGCACGCCACTGTCATGTTCTCGTTCAGTCGGCGGTCGATGCGCTGCGTCTTGAGGCATCGAGACCCGTACGTCGTGCTGGTGCGTTTCTTGCAAGCGCTCTGTATGACGCCCTTATCCGCGAACAAAATGATATGCTCAACGCATCGCCTGTGCAGTTAAAGAAAACAACGTTTCCCTTGGCGGTCGCGATTGCTTCGGCTGGAGAGGAAGGACTGTACGTTGCGATCGAACGGTGCCTATCAGGTAACGATGTCGACGATCTACAAGGCGTCAGTAGACGAGTCTCCGATCCTGCCACACAGGTGCGCTGCCAAGAGGCACTCGATGCGAGAAACGAAGCCGAATCGGGTGGGATTCTTGCTGCTGGACGGTTGGCGGCTAGAACAAAAAAAGCTGACGATAGCCATCGTATTGCAAATATCTTACGTGAGCCTCTTCGAGGGAGAAGCGAGAAGGTAGCCACCTTGATCGAAATAGTAAAAGAGGACGGTTAATAAAGCATTAAGATGCATTAGCAATTAGATTAAACTTGACTAGGCTTCCCGTTCCTCCAAGCGATCATGATAGTCGCTTACACTCGCGAGACACTGCTCAACCAAGTTGCGTTCCACCTCTGTATTCCACCTTGCCTTCCGTTCAAAGTACCCTGGTAACTTCTGTTCAAAGTTTAGAAGAATCATTCCTTCTACGAAAGGGTCGCCATTCTGCCCCGGCTGTCCACCACATTGTCGTAGATCTAGGATCGAAACACAGCATTCTTGGCCAAGAGATCGAAGGGCACTCAGTATCATGCGACCATCGCCCCCATCGCCAGGACCATTGGGATTTAGGGCGATATCCAGTTTTCGGCAGTTCTGGATCCGAAGTTCCGCAAGGGTCCTTCCACGGATCTCCAGCAGATTGAAGAGAGAAGCCACTGTAACTTTGGTGCAAAAGCTCAAGTCAAGAGCATACAGATCTCTCATCTGTTGAGCGATTGCGTTAACGCCGGTATCCGTCAAGCGCTTACAATATCGAAGATTCAAGTGACTTAGCTGAGGGACATTCTGACCGAGGGCTATCACAAAAGCATCGGTCAACCGGTGGCATTCACTGACAATAAGACTCCGCAAGTTTTTCATACCCACCAGCGCTGTGGCTGAATCATCCCTGAGACTGTGGCAACCCCATAGATTCAGCAGTATAAGGTTGCCACTGGAAACGACGCCAGCCTTTTCACGCGGATCAAAGCTCAGATGATGTAGATGTATACATCCCCACAACGTCAACTGTTCCAACTGAGTGCATTTCTCTGTGATTACATCGATACTTTGATTTGTAAGCTGGTAGTTGTCACGCATGTAAATGGCCCGAAGCTCTGTCAAGTTTTCTCCAATTGCAATGCCAGCTTGGTCGGTGATCGGAACGTTCGAGACTTCTATAACCTTTAGCTTGGAACATGACCGCGATATTGAAATGACACCGTCATCGGTTACCTGAAGTTAAAGCAAATGAGGGATGCATGAGGAAGGATCAGCCACTGCGAAAGGAGCAAGTATGGATTACGACAAACATAGTTACCCTGCGCAAGCCCTTGATGTAAAGTACTTCCAGCGTTTCACTGACGTGCTGTGACAGCAGACGAAGCGTGATATCGTCAAGCTGTATGCACCAACTAATGTCCAAAGAACGAAGCTTGCGGAGATGGGGAATCGACGGATGGAAGTCAGATTGCTCCAGATCTTCAGAGCCACTCAAGAAGAGGCTTTGCAAACTCGAAAAAGAGTGGGCAAGAATGCCTCTTAAAAAAGGTCGCGTAAACCTGGGAAAGGTCGGGTCGTTGTTATCAATAGTAACTGCCACACCAAAGTCTCGGACTATATGCCGCCAGAGTCTGCACACCAATCGACACTGAACTCGCTCTCTTACTTCGAGGTACGGCATAACTATCGGCAGCACAATTTCGAAAGAAGCAGACGATAATCGCCTTTTCCGCTGAAGCGACACAGATTTCGTCTCGCTTGCTGCTCCGATCGAATCTTGGGTAAACCCTTCAATACTCCGAGACCTCCCAATTCGCCGTGCAGCAATCAATGTGCTCTCACCTTCATCAACGTCTGTTGAAAAACTCGTACTCGCTTCGTCTTGTAGAATCCGAGCCTTCTTCTTTGCAGATGCTCTGGTGGCGGCACGTTTCAAGATCGAATCCTCCTGAAAGAAGGTAGCTCTCCGACGCAGTGCGACTCGTTCGTGTTCGGCGAAACTCATGTGATGCACTTCCGACGATGCTGCCCTTGTAGTTCTATCGGCCACTTCATCTACTTCCCGCACCAGGTAATGTACGTGCAGACGTTTGCTGGTTCCGGGGCAAGGGTCTCCAAACACGGCGTTCATGCTTCTCATTTCACTAAGCAATCCTATTCTCGCGCGATTCATACCAGCAGTGAGGGCGTTCATCTCAATGATTCGTGGTTCGGATGCTTCGTCCTCTTTGACTGCAGTGCTATTGCTTTTTGGCGGCTCTTCTACTTGGTCACTTTGGTCCAGCTGAGCCTCCTTTTGCTGTTGGGCGATGAGCAACGCTCGGAGAAAGGGAGTGACGTCGCGGGTATAAGGTATGCGTACAGCCTCATCAGTACTCAACTCTCCTGTCAACAGTCTCCGTCCCTCACAAGGACCGTAGGACGCCGACACAATCTTGACAATGAGCTTGGGGTGGCGCACTCTATTGTGAGCGTCCGTTTCGACCGTCTCTAAAGATGCAAAAGAAGACCGACATTCGCTCCCAGGGTCATTCTTACTCTCTTGCGCCTCCATTGCCTCTGTAGAAAGTAAGGGATGTGACGAAGTGGACGAAATAAAGCCTCTGGCAGCCATACCATGGTCGTTTCCAGATGTCGTTTATCTCCTTTTCCCCTTCCTTCGAATCGATTTAATCTGCAGCTTTTTGGTCGCGCAATTTTCGGCTAGTCTATTCATCACATCGTTTATTAATCTGCAGCTTTTTGGTCGCGCAATTTTCGTCTATTCATCGTCGACAAAAGTCGTCCACACGATCTCCAGCTTCATACCGGTACTTACGGTACATAGGTACTGCTACTGCTACGAGCTAGCTAGCTCTACCGGTCCCGATACGCATTGCCTATCGTAGCTAGCTCCTACGGATGAGTACTCCGGGGTAACAGGTCTATCTTTTAGCTAGAAGAAAGAGCGCTAGCCAAACAAAAATGATCGCGAGTCTATCGATGAAAATATATATTGTTGAATAGTTGCGACACTACTTTAAACAACAGCAACAAATGCCTCTAGCTATCATAGCTAGCACAGAGTCATAGCCAAAGTCTACTCTCATAAGGATAACACACAATGACCAAGACGTAGACCATTCCTTTCCACGATTCGCACCGAGTTCGTCTCCTGACAGAACGGCTCATTCGCAGATCACTATATAATTTTACGACAATCATGTGTCGCCAACGCTCAAATGGTCCATGCAAAAAATGCCTTGACCTTGTTCTCCACAGCTGTAATTCCCTTGTCGAGCAACGTGACATCCAGATTTTTGGCGGCCGGACGCTGCCCGGGTTTGACGCTGTGCGCGTGGACGGTGTCAAGAGCATTCCCGTGTTTCTCCTTCGGTACCACGTCGGGCTCGGTTTCCTTACTCGCCAGCAACGGCTGGCGGCTGGATTCTTCTTCTTCTTTGACAGTCTCGACGGGTGTTAGTCCGGGGCTCGAGGCCGCGGCAGGCGGGGGCTTTAACCTGGCAGATTTCGGCACAGCAGAGGACGACCCAAGAGTACTGAAATCGAACGAGGTTCCGGTTGCCACAGCCATGGCTCCGACAATCACTGGCACAAGAACCTTGGGTAGAATCTTGAACAGGCTGCCTCGACGGGAAGGCGTACCACCAACGAACCAATTGGCAGGCACACCTTCAATAGGCCGTTTCAGTTTTTTTTCGACGGCAATCTTGGCGACATCGGGGCGCATGTTCTTGACCTCTGCTCGACGGTACTTTAGCTCTAAAATCAAGACTTTTTTCGTGGCCTGATCAATCTCAGTAGGAACTTTTCCCAGTGCTGCATTGACCGGCGCACTGGGGGCTTCAGTATCAGCGGCAACGGCTGTCTGGGTACTGCTGGCATCGGAAGCCGCGCTTTCAACCTCGAAACTTCCCGGAGTCGTCTCGCCTTCGTCGTAGGCATCTGCCAACTCCATTCGATCAACAAACGCCGAGGTATCACCGTCGTCCATAGTGGGGGTTTCTCTAGAAAATGAGGTATCTGGAGTCTCCCAGGTCTTTTCGGGCTCGCCTGAAACGGTATCAGGTTCATCACCGAATCCTTGCAGATCATCTTCTTCGTTCTCCTCCTCATTCAATCCTTGCAGATCGTCTCCTTCGTTCTCCTCCTCATCCAACTGTGTAGCGCCTTCGTCCACGTCGTCAACTCGCTCGGCATTCGTATCGCCACCGTCCACCAATTCTTCTTCCTCTTTCTCTTCTTCATCTGAATCTTCGATTGGCACGTCGGCTTGTACTGGCACCTTGACAACTTCCTCCTCCTCAGCAGTAGCAGCCACAACGTCGTCGTCGGCATCGTCGTCGTCGGCAGCATTGCTGCTACCTCCACGAACAACAATCACGCTGTTACTCTTTGCAGCAATGATGAATCGACCACTGGTAGCATGCGCGGTGGACGACACCACGCCCCAAGGCACCGAGCTCGCTCGTGCCGAAGAATGTGCCACCACGAGCGATATCTTGGCGAAACAAGAAAGGAGAACCAAGAGAAGGATAGCTCTAGTCCCACAACTTGCGGGATTCCTGCTCTTAGATTCCCTTGACGGGTACAAGGCTGTCAGTCGTCTCTTCATGGTAATCATTGCCAACACTTTATTGTGTATATATGTTGTGTGTGTGTGTTTGTGTCGATGTCAATCACTGCAATGAGAAACAGTATAGATATCATAGATTGGCATCAACGTCATCAAAAGATACCGCGAAACTTGGAATATGGCCGGCCAGCAAAACGCGAGCGTCCGCGAAAAAGGCTCCACGTGTAATTTTGGAGCTAGCCAAACGGAAACGTTCGAGCACTCGTTCGTCTTACTGTAGTCTATCATACCGGTACATTATACTATCGCGCTCTACTCGTATCACAGTAGTAAAAGTCTCGAAAGCAGCAATCTAGCTAACACAGTAGAATAGCAAAACACAATCATTCTATGGTTCATATGATTGTAAAGCACGACCGGTGGCGCCCCTCCTACTGCTTTTTGAGCTATCCATACATGTCTTCACCATCAGCCGTCAAGAAATCATTCTTGATGTTTTGACGCTTGTCTCGCTGTTTCGTCAGTTTCACATCCTTGTTCTTGGCCGCTTCGCTCGTCTTGGAAAGGAGTAGTCTCTTTTCAATCTGGGACATGCCGCCAAAGTCGTTCAAGCTTTGTCCGTCCGCTCCAAAGATGATTTGCAGGGTTTCATTGGTAGTTAGCTGAACCTGAAAGCCTCCTTGCAGACAGTGACGAACAAAGTTGAGCTGAATGATTTCGCGCCACGACTTTAGAGTCAAATTGCCGTTGCGAAAATTAATGACTTCTTCGGGAGCCTCATCCTCCACAATCGTTCCCATGAATTCTCGAAATGTCGCTCGCTGTTGTTTCTTGGCCTTTTTGCTCAAGTGCTTGCCCGACTCTACCGACAGCTCCGCAATCCGCTGCTTGACTTCGTCCATGAGTACCTCCCACTCGGATCCATCCCACGACCCCCGTCGAAACCTTCGGGCCGTTGAATTCTCCGCCTCTTCTTGTGCAATGCCCAAATTCAGGCGCGCCTCGTGAATCAGCGCAAAGCATTCTCCCGCGGCGGAACGCAGATTCGCATTTGTCGTGTCCAAACAGTTCTTGAGCAGCGCGAGTATTTGAATGCCCCGTCCCATTTGCACGTCATCTTGACCCGCCAAGCGAAAATCAGGCACGGTTGTGGCCAAGAGCGCCCAGCAGTCCAGGGCCGTGCCTCGCAAGGCCACGGGCGTTTCTTCGTTGCGATAGTCTCCACTCGCCACTTGTTGACACAAATCCAAGACGGCCTCTGTCATTTCCAAGTCTGCCGAACTAATAAATGTCGTCATGGCGAGTGTTCGGAGTGCGGCACAGCGCACGGGCACGGCTCTGCTGACAGTCTTGAGTACCAATCGACACGGTCGATCCAACTGTTCGCACCAATCATCCTGATTGGCACCCATGACAACGGACGCTGATTCTAGTACGCGACAAGCAGCGTACTGTTCCGCTGGCTGGCCGCTTCGTATGCTGTACCACGCTGCCTTGAATATTGCGTCTTGCTGTTCCAGTACAGTTTCTTGCCCCACTGGCCCGGTCGCGTACTGTGTGATGGCGCGAAAAGTCTGTTTTAGCACTGCTTCTCGTTTGACGGATCTCTTTTCTGCCGGCAGCTCGTTCAAGTTAGCGAGCGTGTCTCGGAGCTTGACGAGACGCGCCTGGACCGCTGCGACGGCCGCGTCACTCGAGTGCGGCCCGTTGGCACCGTGCAAGAGCAAGTAATCGTCGGACGGTTGGCCAGCAACGACATCGTCAAAGTCGGAAAAGTCTTCATCCATTACGGCTGATCCGCTGTTGACGGACGAGTCAGCGACCGTGTGATCCTCGGGTAAAAAGTCGGCGGCGCCAGCGTCGGAATCTCCGTCGCCGTCTTGGTCGCCGAGCGACTTTCCCTTTTTGCGGCGTTGCGAGCGCGGTTTCTTGGCCATGATTGTGAAAGTGTGTGAAGTGTGTGAAGTGTGTGTCTATACGAAGAAGACGCAATCTAGCTAGACTAGTAGCGCTCTAAGGGTAGTAGAGTAGAACTACAGAACAATTATTTGATTATTTGTGCCATTGTCGATTGACCGATTCGAATAACGACTTCTCGTGTCGAATAGAGAAGCCCTTTGGAAGGACCCGGAAAATTAAGAACCCGGAAAAGT
>Ga0307978_1001679_pt1 | contig 16210 bp, 14 predicted proteins | sample OrgLakmetage1056_FD_203151 | JGI IMG/M metagenome (GOLD analysis project Ga0307978, IMG submission 203151) | Saline water microbial communities from Organic Lake, Antarctica - #1056 | ecosystem: Environmental > Aquatic > Non-marine Saline and Alkaline > Saline | place: Antarctica: Organic Lake...
TGAATGTCCTACCAGAGTCTATCATACAGATAGACTATTATAGTAGAGCACAATGATGATGATGGTCTATCTCCGATGACATAAAAATATGTGTTCGTGGTGGCAACGAACACCACCTGTCCGTACCGCAACAAGTAAAATGTACTCGCCTGCAAGCAAAGGAGCATCGAAAAAGGTTGTTGGAATCGACCCAGTATCCAGGAAAGGACTGAGCGATTATGTCGTACGGATATGATCTGGCAAAGCCTTAATGCGTCCTTTGAGTGTAGAAAGGTTTAAGTCTACTAGTCTAGACTAGTCTAGACTAGGAAAGAAACAAAAAAAGCAACATTAGTGTAGCTACTAGTCTAGAAAGCGTCATGATGATTCTATATCCATCAGACGACGGGTGAGCTGTCACGTGGAAGCATCGATGGCTAGGAGACGACGTCTCTTCGAGGGACACCACGCCACACGATACCAGATTACGACGTACACAACAGAAAACAGTTGAACCGCACCGTCGATGAAGTTTTTTGGCGGATAGTTAAGAGTACAATATTTACATTACTGTACGGTACTACAGTACAGTACTGTAGAAAGTCAGTGCGTAAACGTACGTAGATATTACGTACGTACTTAGATACCACGTGCTGTAGTAGAGTGTTTTCATTCAGACACAATTTTAGCATTCAAACATGAGGACATTGATGTTGATGTGCGACAACATTGCATAGAATCCAAACAACGCAGTTTTGCTCTTGTGCAAGCAGCTTCTCACAGGGAAGCTATCTCGGACTTACCAAAGATCCAACACTTAATCACTATCGAAAGCTTGTGATACACTGCAGTGCATACACTGCATCAAACGGGGGTTCTTCTGTCGACGATATCATGGCGTAATCTGCGGCCGCATCTGCTCACAAAGCTGAGGCGAGGCCAATCCTCCTTATTAGCGACACCTTGCTGTACAAGCTGCCAAAAATGTAGTCTTGCGTTAATCCTCCATATCTCCACTACTGGAGAGTCGCGTATCAAAGAGCGATAACCCCTCATCGTCATTGGTATCGTTTCCTTGTACACGACTTTCTTGTTGTTGGGCCAGTGGAGAAACTCTTGTGTCAGGCGAACAAGAGAAGAAAGTGTTTTGCAATGTTCGATGTCGACTATGGGAAGAAGAACGACGACAGCATGGCAGATTTCGATAACAACTCGTGCCCCGTGATATGCCCGATCCCTTGTGATGTACTACAGTACTGTAACTGTACTGTATATACGCCGGACGAAGACGAAGTACTTTCGAATGCGGGATGACCCTAATTGTCGTATACGACAATTTGACATGTTGACCACGGACAACTCAAATGTACTCGTCTGCAAGAGCAAAAAAGCGTCGAGGTTGTTATAATCGACCCAGTAACAGGAAAGGACTGAGCGATTGCAGCATACGAATATGATCTGGCAAAGCCTCGTTTCGTCTTCTGAGTGTAGATCAAATTGCAGAAGGCTCTACAGAACCGTTATGTAGCTACTGTAGAACAGATAGAGGTTTACATCAGAAGCGAAATGATTCTATATTCAACATTGTGACGGGTGAGCTGTCACTAATGGACTGTCAGGAGACGCGGCTTCCTCGACGGGACACCACCCCATACTACCGTCCCATTGGCGCCATTAGCGTTACCACCAGTGCGTTTACACAACACTGTCGGAAGTATGTTCTACTCGCAATCGCACAAAGAACGTGGTCATCATAAATGCAAGAACTGCAATGAAAGAACAGATTAACATGATAGCAGCATCCCCAAAGCTGTCTGCCGCTGGAGCAAAGAGTGTTGCTCCAACTAAGGCCCCAAACTTTCCAGCAGCTGCACTTATACCATTGAGTGTAGAACGGCATTCCTCCGAGTATACGAGACTCGGTAGCACAAACGTTGTGGTGTTTGGTCCGTAATTGGCAAAGAAAAAGGTTGAACCGTAGAGAAATACCAAGAGAAGCGGATAATGACGCAGATCTTTCCAGTAGATGCCAATAATAAGGTAGAGGACCGACATGGCAGCGAATCCTTGTAACATTACAAAGCGAGGTGTCTGTACAATGCCCCAAGTCCTTTTACCCATGACAAGACCAGCGACAGCGTACCCAGGCAGTGCGATGCTCGTGAGAATCAGCGAGTTGACAGCTGTTCGCTGTAAAAGGTGGAGTGGATTTGAGTGCTCCCTCGCACCAAATGCAGCTTCAATGACAATCGGCTGAAATAGAGTGTTGCCATAAAACAGCACATCAAACAAAAACCATGTGGCGGCGGTGCCAAGCAGCTTTTGAAACAGACGTTCCTCGTGGCGAATAGCTTCCGACCACCCATGCCGGGCGTGTGACTGCTCTTCTTGGGCAATTTCTGCACGAAATACTCCCTCCGTCTCAACGCCGTCTACCACTGAATCTAGAATGGTGCCAATCTCACCGTCACTATCTTCATTATTGCCTTCATCTTGGATAGCGTTTCTGCCAGGCTCGTGGAGTGGAACGGCTCGGCGGTCACCTCCTCCGTTATGCTGGTGATGCTGACGCCACTGTAGCAGCAGTAGCAGGATCCCCGGAAGACTTCCTAGCGCCAACACAATTCTCCAGACGACGTTGAGATTATCAACAGTATACAGCAGAGGCACCGTCACTAGAGGAACGGCCACAAAGCCAAGCCCTTGTGTGCTGAATGTCAGCACCACTCGATGCAACGAAGCCTCATCAGCAATCGCATTCTTATCGTGGCCGGTTCCTCCCTGTTCCGCACTCAAAACGGCCGCTAACGGATATACACCACCAGCACCGACACCAAGGACAAACCGCCAAGCAGCTAGTTGCACATACAAGCCGTAGGCCTCGGATATAGCAAAGGCACTACCGAGACTGGCGAATATTTGCAGCACCATGACAGCTCGGAGAGCTCCCAGTCGCCCCAACCGCGTATCCCCCAAAAATCCACCGATCAACTGACCCACAATCATACCCGCCAAGAGCGACGAAGCGACAGCTGCCGCATCGGTTTCGGAGGTGTGACTGTGCAATTGTTCCAAAATGGGTAAAACGAGCGAAATGTTTACGGCATTGTAGCTGGTAGAAAAATTCGATAGCATGGCCGTTACTTGTAGCGGATTCGAATACCATGGCAGTGTCAATGCTGTAGCTTCCCCACAAGCTTCCACTAGAGTAGCGGGTGCTGCTGCTGGCTCTACCAGTCCCCTGCTGCTGCTGCTGCTGCTGGGGAGATCCAGAGACAAGTTATCGTCTTCTTGATCTGCAGGAAAGTGAACTTCCTCTTGCTCGATGCGAATCATGATCCAGCAGTCCGAGGTAGGAGCTGAGGAGGACGATACGTCTGCCAGTAGTGGAGTTCCCAGGGCTTGCAAACTACACGTCAAGAAGTCAACCCTATTCTCTGGCATCGTGCAGAACTTTTTATGCAGATGAATTCTGGATGAAACGAAAATATTTCTTCGTTCCGTTTTTTATCCAAAGTTTAAAAAAGCGCGAAGAACGTCTCCACGTAGCATTCTTCGTCCTCGTTCTCATCGCGCACCATGGTGGCCACAAACCAATCGTGCGCAACCAAAAAGGATCGCCATGACGACAGAAGAAAAGCCCAAAGCATCCAAGCTTCGAGTAACGCCACCTTCATTTTCTACCTTTAAAGACGACTGCAGTCGTCCCGCTTGCGACGATATGACATCCATGATGAAACAGGCCCAGGAACGAAGCAGTCACACTGCTGCCAATAAAGGTACGGCTGTTGCGGCCTCCCAAACCCCATCAGTGGAATGCCCTCCCAATAGTGCATTTTTGGGGAGATTGTCATGGACGCTGCTTCATTCCATGGTACGTATTGGTTTGCCATTCGTTTTCACTAGCCAAGTCACGCAAAATCCAAAACTAACCATCACCAATTCGTCGTGTGTCGTCTTAACCTCCCCTATATATATACAGGCTGCCTGGTATCCAGACCAACCCAACGACCAAGATAAGAAGCACATGACTAATTTCATGTCGGCACTGGCACGATTCTATCCGTGCCCATGGTGTGCCACGGACTTTCAAGCCAACATCGAACAGAAACCAGTCCAGTAAGTGTGCGCCTATATACATTTACTACCTCGATATGCGCGCTTTTCAATCTACCAATATAGCTTTACCGCGTGCAGTAACTCACACACCATGCCAAACACATTCAATCCAATCACAGAACATCGTCACGCAAGGATCTGTGCACGTGGCTTTGTGAACAGCACAACGTAGTCAACGAAAAGCTGGGCAAGCCGGTATACTCGTGTGATATGGAAAGTTTGGACGAGCGATGGCGCAAGAGCAGCAAGGAACAGTGTCGATCGAAACCGCATTAACATTCTAGTTTAGATGCATTGTTCAAAGAATCGGATTCTAGTAGATATACAATCCTAGTACGAATACAATTAGTGGTCTTGCTCTAATGGGGAACCAGTTGCTTGGGGTCGTTCCATGCAATGCCTCCGGTCGGCGTATCTTTTGCCTCAATGTTTCGCAACCATTCCCAGCGCTCCCACATGACCGTCTCGGGTCCTCCAACCATGCATTCAATACGATCGGGTTGGAAGCGAAAGGCACGAATACACGCATCCAACTCTGGCAGCGAAACGTCTCCGTTTTCCAACTCTTTTGCACTCTTTTGCATTACTTCGACCGAGTGACTCTTGTTCAGCATGAAGTTTCTCTCTTCCGAAGCCGTCTTCAAGACTTGTGAATTATCTGTTTGTTCTAGTTCCAAGCGCTTGGAACCTACCATGCTCGTAACGGTAAAGTGAGGAATCAAGTCAATCACTTGTGAGAGCGGAAGTGGCATGCAAGATCCCTCGCCCCTCCATTGTTCGGCTGCAAACATGAGCAAGAAAATAAAGAGACGTGTGAGATATACTCTCTAAAATTGCTTTTGCTTATCGCAGTCGACCGGGCATACCTTTTTCACCAGGGATGTATTTTCCTTGCGAGTGTAGCACCGCCACAGGGGCGCCGTTGGCAACAACCTCGGACGTTCCACTGCTGCCGCGCTTCATGACAAAGTCAATGCCTTTTTCAGATATTCGTTGGATGCCGACAGTTCGGAGATTAGGCGCTTTGGTAGGATCGGTGGGAGCAATAGCCACGTTAAGGACCCAATGAACGCCTGGGAGACGACATCCTTCTTCGTCACACAACTGTCTCGCGAGACACTCCTTTCGGAGCACATCGAGAGGGTCCGAGCCCAGTCCTCTGGAAGCTGCCGCTGCCATTGTTCGGACAGCGTGAAAGAAGACGGGCGTGGCCGCTCCCATGACTCGTGGAAGGACACGGGGTGCGAGTGAGGTAAAGCTTTGACGAATCATGATGGCCTGGCTGTAATAGTTGTTGGGTGCTGTATGTAATGTAATGTGTTTTTGAGTTGTGTTGCCTCAACGACGATTTTTGGGGTTCTCATCGTACATCGCATCGTGTCAACAAACGGGAACCGTCGTTTCTTTGAAGAATACAGAACCCGGATACGTACCGACTCATTCGACTAAGCTCAATTTCATTCGAATGAGTCGATTCAAAACGGGTCATCGAAGGTCACGGACGGTGGTGGAGGGCGAGGCAAACAAAAAGCGCAATACGGTAGAGCGCGAGTGGAGGATACAGTAGCGTATCATAGATCATAGTCTAGCGTCCTCTGTTCAGTCCTCTGTTCAGTCGGCTATCGTTAGTCATTGATTCCCCGTTAGACCTTTTCGTTTCTAACTCTCCTCAAACGAGGCAACTGAGAAACCTTCGTCATGTCCATGAAACTAAGAGACTTGATCCGCAAGGTCCGGGCGTGCAAGACTGCCGGCGAGGAGCGGGCCGTCATCGCCAAGGAGAGCGCCATGATTCGAACGGCCATTCGAGAAGAGCAGAGTCACTTTCGGCACAGGAACGTTGCAAAGCTGCTATTTATGCACATGCTGGGTAAGTCACTTTTGTGTGGTACAGTTTGCGTCTACACCACGGCGAGTTTCGATCGCGCCAGTGCCGGGAGGGTGCCGATCGCAGTCGATCCGTATTGCTAGCGCTTAATTTGCTATTCACTTTCGCTAATTGACGTATTATTTTATATCCACAGGATACCCGACCCACTTTGGTCAGCTGGAATGTATGAAGCTGACAGCTTCGCCACACTTTCCAGAGAAACGGATTGGCTACTTGGGGATGATGTTGTTGCTAACGGAGGAAGCGGATGTGCTCATGTTGGCTACCAACGCCTTGAAGAACGATATGAACTCCAAAAACAAGTTCGTCGCGGGCTTGGCCTTGTGCGCCATTGGCAACTTGGCGACCGCCGACATGTCTCGTGATCTCGCACCCGAGGTTGACAAGCATCTGAAATCGAATCTCCCGTATCTCAGAAAGAAGGCGTGCTTGGCCATGGCTCGTTGTCTCTCCAAGTGCCCAGATATGGTGGAAGATTTCGTCGATCGCATCGTCACCTTGCTCAAGGACAAAAGTCACGGCGTACTCATTACTGTCCTTCAGCTCATGACGCAAGTATTGATGATTGATTATCGAAACGCCGAAGAGGAAGGAGAAGACCCTTTCGAGACAGATTGCCGCAAGGCTTTTTTGCGTTTGGTTCCGACCTTGGTCAAGATGTTGCGAAATCTGCTTGGCTCGGGATACTCTCCAGACCACGATATTGCAGGCATTTCGGACCCCAATTTGCAGGTGCAGCTACTCACCATGCTTCGCCTCTTGGGTTGCAACAACGATGATGCTTCCGAGCAGATGAATGATGTTCTCGCGCAGGTGGCTACCAATACGGAAACATCCAAGAATGCGGGCAACGCCATTTTGTACGAGTGCGTGCAGACAATCATGGGCATTGAAAGTGAAGACGGCTTGCGAGTTCTCGCGGTGAACATCCTCGGCCGCTTTCTATTGAATCGCGACAATAACATTCGTTACGTTGCGCTCAATTTGTTGGCGCGATGCATTGTCGAACAGAAACAGTCCGGTCGAGAGATTGAGGAAGGTGAAGGCGGCAACAGCGCCATGTCGGCTTTGCAGCGTCACAGGACAACGGTTGTGGATTGCTTGAAAGATCCCGACGTGAGCATTCGCCAGCGCGCTTTGGAATTGATTTATCATTTGGTGAACGAAACCAATGTGGAATCATTGACGGCCGAGCTGCTGAATTACCTTGTCCTGTGCCCTCGTGAGCACCGTGCTGATATCTGTACGAGAATCCTAAAGGTTGTGGATCGGTTCAGTCCGAGCGAAAGATGGAGGATCGACACGCTCATTACGACGCTGACTATTGCCGGAAGAGAGTCGACACGTGACGTCCAGAGTGCCACCATTGTATATATTTCCCGTGCGGCCAGCGATATCCATGCGTTTGCCACGCACAAGCTGCTCAAGGCAATCAGAGACGACGATGGTTCGCAGCATGGTCTTCTGGCAGTTGGTATCTGGTGTATTGGGGAGTATGGAGACAGACTTCTCGAACAGTGCTCGTACGAGACGTCTGCCAGAGGAAGCGATCCCAACGATTTAACATCCAACGGAGCTCCGACAACCATTACCTTTATGGCCTTGGATCCTACAGCGATCGTCAACACTGTGGAAGAGGTCACATGTCACCATTCTTGTCCCGAATCCGTGAAGCAAAGGGCACTGACTGCTTATGTCAAGTTGAGTGAGCGATTTGCAGATAAGGGCGATGCTGTTGCCCTTGACAAGCTCCAAAAGCTTCTCAAGTACCACGAAAAGTCACGGTCTCTTGAGCTGCAACTGCGGTCTTGCGAGTACAAGGCTTTGATCAATGCGACCAAGGGCTTGTCAGCGCCTGCGGCAGCTGCTGCTAGCGATGATCTCTTTGGTGTGAGCAACGGTGGCAGTGGTAGGGCTGTAAGCGACAGTGTTGTGAGTGCCGCGAAGGACGCTCTTGCACGAATGCCAGTTGTTGATATTAAGATCCTACAAAAGAGACTCGCGGCGGGCGACTTTGGTGAAGACGGAAACATGGTATCACGCGCGTCAAGAGCCCCTCCTGCTATAAAGTCGGGTGGGGGTGGCGATCTACTTGACTTGAACGATATCTTTGGAGGGGCGCCAGCTCCAGCACCGTCCCAGAACGGCCTTGCGGCATTTACAGCTGCAGCCAGCGGTGACGCAGGAAAGAGTGATTTGGATCTACTTTCTGATATCTTTTCCGCTCAAGCAGCAACGACCCAGGCTCCGGCTGCGCCCGCCGCTGGTGGCTTCGATATGTTTGGTGGTGGTCCGGTAGCACAGCCGGCCCCTGTGAACCCAATGGATCTTTTCGGCGCACCACCAGTATCGACCCCGGCACCTGCTGCACCAAGTATGGGCATGGGTATGGACCTGTTTGGAGCACCGCCCGTGCAACAGACCGCTCCGGTACAGTCACAGCAGCCGGCTTCAGATATATTCTCGCCTGCGGCTCCAGCTGCATCGGGAGCGCAGTCGAATGGTATTCGAGTTCCTGGCATTAGTCACGGCGGACTATCTGTAGAGTTTGAATGTATCAAGCCCGAAAGTTGGAACAACCAGAAATCATGTTTGATTGCGCACTTCAAGAACTCGACTGATGCACCGATTTACGGCATGAATTTGCAGTGTGCTGTCCCCAAGTATGTCACTATGGAGATGGAACCGCCTTCGTCCACTACGATTCCTCAGAGTGGCACTGGCAAGCTGGCGACGCAGAAAATCAACATTACGAATTCGATGCAGGGGACGAAGAACTTGATGTTGAAATTGAAGCTAGGCTTTACATCTAAAGGCCAAAAGTTGGACCACATGGCGACATGTTCAGGGTTCCCTGCAGGCCAGTACTAACCGTGTCCTGTCTAATGAAATACACACGCTTTAGCTTCACTTCCTCTAATAATAGCTCTGACTATGCACGCTTTAGAATTCAACGAGACATGCGACAGGTTCGACCTAATTGGCCTTTCGTTTCGCCTTCACGATGTAAAGTGGATCACTTCGACCCGGATTGGGCGAGATATCTTGACTGCTGGGTGCTTCGAACATGCCAGAGTAGTGAAAGAAACTCCCCGCGATGAAGATGTGCTCTAGATCGTTTGTCTATCGAAGCATGTTAGGGGACGAAAGAAGGTGGTGAGTTATTGCAATAAGGCTGCTGCTTCCATTCATACTTCATACGCGCCATCGTCTGGGCCAGCTTACCTGCATCCAAATCTGGAAGGCCTTTGTAGGGAAGCAACGATTCGACATGGAGAGGATGACTTCTCCCCCGGGTCTCAACACGCGTCCAATCTCTTCGCAGACCTGCAATGGTTTGTTGAGATAGTCGATAGATACGACACAGGTCACCTTGTCGAAGGAGGCGTCTTCGAACGGGAAGGTTGGATCATCGTTGAGATCCTTGACGACTGAAGAAGTGAGCTGAGGGTTTTCGCTCAGCTCTTGTTCGTTCATACCAAGACCAATGACGTTTCCACCCTTGAAATCTTTTGGATAGTGACTAACCCACGAAGAACAGATATCTAAGACATCTTCGCCGTCTTGGATGTTCTCGGTGTAATACGCTGTCAAGGCGCCGACAGCGGCATCGTCAATGTGATAGACGAGTCTGGGCGAATCATAAAAGATGGCGTCATTGCTCTCGTCTTGGCGCTGGAAATCTTCGTCACTGTAGGGCCAACTGGGTGGCCATTTGGGATTTTCGAGCACCTTGTCGGCCATGCTGCTCATCGAAAAGGCGATCGGATACCGAAAGCCGGGCACTCGGCTTGGCATAAATCCGGAAGCTCTCGCCACGAGAGAAGCCGACGCTGCCAACTGAAGGATTGCACCTCGCATGATTCTTTTGGAGTTTAACGGTAAGTCTGCTTGGACCGTCCTTCGTGATTATGAAGTGTTTCCATCACCATATTCGCTCGTCGTCTCGCTCTATTCTTCGATCGGCATCATCGGCATCGATCATCCATTTCCGCGATGACGTGTTGACTACTCAATCGACTCGACTCATCCGAATGCATATCCGATGGTCTACTAAGGACTTACCCGTACCGGTACTACTAGTAGCTAGTCTAGTCTCTAGTAGAGAGTATCGGCACGATCGTAGCTAGAATAACTACACACTCTCTGTAGCTGTAGGCGTCAACAATATTTGCATTATTTCTTTAGTTGCGTGATGATGCGGTCCTTTAGGGGTTTGAGCAAGGCAATATGCGTATCGGTTGTCTTGGCAATACACGAGAGAAGCTTGTCCTCCACCATGGCCATCTTCTTGGCATCGTCCTCGTACCCGGGCTTCATCAAGTCTCGAGCCTGATCTTGACACTCTTGCATCGAACGATTCAAACGATTCTGGAACTGGGATACTTCCTGTAAGACATGGAAGCACACAAAGAAGGATGACGCGGTGAGCGACAACGATGTCACACGGAGGACTCGACCCGGCCAGGTTTGACCGGTTAACTTACATTCTGAACGTAGGAATTCGACTGCTGGTACGGAACTTGGCAGTCTCGCACGCACTGCTCAAGCGGTTCAGGAGACCCCGATGCGCCCGCCTTGTCGTAACATTTCAAGGCACACGCGTGTGACTCTCGGGCGATCTTACGGAGTGTTTCCTTTTCGAGGCCGTCTAGCATCATTCGTGCTTCGGCTTCCAGCTTGGCGTTCAAGGCTTGAGCCTTTGCTTGGGCTGCGGGAGTTGCCATCTTGGATTCTTAGGATGCGGAACGGCTGAGGACCAAAGTAATTGTGAGGCGAACATCGGTGGAGGACCATCGTCGTCGTTGCAATTCGTCCGGCACACCGCGCGTATTTTCACGCGCGAAAATGCACTTTTTCCGTTTCGCGCTTTATTTATATGTGTTTTCAGTTTTCGACCAAACTTGAAATGGCATTACACCATGAGAATGCTCTTCGCGTCTATAGCTCTTCGCGTCTAGCTCTTCGCGTTGGTGTCGTTGACTGCCAGTCGACCGATCTTTTACTACTTAACACCAGACTCGAATACTCTGCTAGATCCTTTAGTCACAATGGGAACAACCGAGTCGATATTTTATGATGAAAACCTACCGTCGTCGAGTTCCCCCGCCTCCTTGCCGGCACTGGGCACACGGCGATCATCACATACAGTACAGCAAACACAACGCCATGCGTCGGACCAGGCTCGAGGACAACCGAATACGAAGCAAGCTCCAACCCATCCTCACAAGGAACCTCCAACAACAGCGATTCGAATGAATGGTTTAGTGCTAGGAATGGAACAGTCGGGAAAGCAGACTCTATTGCAACGCTTGGAAGGAAAGGATCCCTTTGTATCTGCCATTGACGATCATTCGGAGCGAACCGGAATTGTCGCACCGTACAAGCCGCCTCCAGATCACCAAGTGTGGGATCGAATACAGCTTCGTGTCAGCGTGTCGCGGTCCGTTGATAGCAGCAGTTGTAATCATCTGGACTTTGCCGTGATACTCATTGATCCAAGGCACGACGTTGACCGATTGCGAGACTATCTGGACGAAACGATTCGCGCCTTGCTGTGCGTACAAGGTCACCAATCGAGTCAAGACGACGATAGTACTCAAGATGTTGATCTAGATGAAAGTACTGTGCAACGACCGGTTTGTCTCTGTCTACTCTTGAATTTTCGAGACTTGAAATCTTCGGCCGACCAGTGGTTGGAAGAATCGGATATACAAGCCTTGACTATGGAGGTACTCCAGAACTTTCCATCGTTGGAACCAAGTCGCCTGGTGCTACAGTGTGGAAGTACGTCGCTACTAAACTGCTACGGTCTCAATGTTCTGCACCATTTTATCTACCAGTGCTATTTGCAACGGAAACGTTGTGATTTGGAGAGATATGTAGACCAAGTGAGAGAGGAGCAAGCAGCTTCTAGAAATGCTCCTTCTTTGAGCTATGAACAATTCTTAAAGATTGCACAATCAGGTGATAGTAGTAGACCCGCTGCTATTTTAAAGAAGCCAAAGAAATCCAAAAAGGAGCGCAAGAAGCATACTGCCGTAAACGAGGTCGAGCATGCAGGGACTGCAAGGATACGACACGCCGAAGGTGGAGCTGGCTCGACGGATAATGATGCACAAAGTGAGGCGATTGAAGAGCCACTAGATTATCCCGTGGGGCGGCGAAGAATCATACCGAATGGGAGAGAAGATGTCGATTCCAAGGTCACAAGTCGGTTGAATGGTTCCTCATCGGAGCAACCGGACCGTCCGTCTTTCACCGGCACCAAGCAAGCCTTGGAAGCCTTCTTGGCAAGTGATGACGAAGACCAAGACCCCGCTGGGCCTCCCAGGCAGTCAATTGATGCCTCTGAAAGCGAGAACGAAGACGATGACTACTTTTACGATGAGTCTGGAAGACGAAATAAAATGCAGTCAGTAAGCGAGGAGGAACCCGAGAAACGAACACAGGCGAGCAAACCTAAACCGACGGTGGGAAAAAGCCACATTGGTAGGGCTATCGGAGGCACTGCAGACAACGCTGCAGATGCGTCGCAAGCAAAAGCCGAGACAAGCGACCGTGATGCAGAGCCAGACGAGAATCTCAAGCTGACTACTGTCCAGGCCGAAAAGGGAAGCACGTACTCCACGACGGGTCCTCACTGTGCTAGCAGTGAGAGCGTCAGTGGCAGTGAAAGTAAGAGCGATAGTTCAGAAAAGAAAGAGAGTGAATCGAGCTCCCAAGGTGGCGCTGAACGAAAAGAAACCGTAGACGGAGATCGCCTCTCACTAGCTGAAAGTGAGGTCGCGCTGCAACCGGCTAGTACTCCAGCAAACGAATCAGAGTCTCCTTCCGGTATGGCTAAGAAGTCCCCGGCTGAAGTGAAGGGGAATGCGTCGCATCTCGACGAATCGGACGGATCCAAAGGCCTCGATGCTGTGACACTAGAAGAAACGGCCGATTCCGAGAACAGTACTTCGCCCGTCGAACAAGATGCCCCCTCTGAAGATGCCAAGGAGGTTAAAGGGGTGTCGGTAGGACCCGAAGCGGGGGGAGACGACTACAATGATGGTGATGATAGTGGCTTCGTGGTTCAAGAGACGCGCTCAGCGTCCCCGGTTAGCACCAAGGATGAGAGTGAAACGTCTGGGGGTTCGAACGGTGCTACGGTCCATGAGCAGCCCCCGGCAGTTGAACCGAAGATAGGGGATGGGAAAGATAGCGACGAGGACGGCATTGCCATTGAACAAATAACTTCTGTACCGGAAGCGAGTGCTTCGACAACCCCCATCAAGCCTGTAGATAAGCAGTCCACCACTGCGGTTGTCGATGCAGACAGGAAGGACGACAGTGACAGCGTCGATAGCTCTTTTGTTATTCATGAAATGCCTCCTACAGTTGACTCTGAAAATGAGGAGATTGGCGGACAAGATGATGATGTTGACAATGATGTAGCTGCAGTCCAGTCTGGTCACTTCGCCAATATGAATGACGACTCAAGTGACGATGATTCGAAGCAGGACACTGGACTCCAAGTGACATCGGATGCCTCTGCAAAGGATGGAACTGCCAGTGAAAGCAAGACCGCTGGTACCGACAATAAGGGCGCTCTCGAAAGTGGGGCAGGACTCATTCCTTTGGTTGCAAAGTCCCAGTCGCCCCAGTCGAAAGACTCGCTGCCGGAAGCCACGCCAACTGCCGACACTCCTCCAGGTCTGAGCGCGGCTGCTCGAGCAGCCATTGCGGCGGCTCAACTGGACTTTGAACGAATGGTGCACGAGCCAAGGTACGAGAATGCTCCCGAAGTCGCGGCCAAGAAACCCAAGAAAAAGAAGAAGGAGTCAAAAGACGGCGACAAGAAGAAGAAAAAGAAGGATAAAAAGGCTAAACGGAGCAAGGCCGAGGAGTCGCCCACCCCTTGACATCATTGCCATCGATCTAGTCTACTTTGAATACCGCAACCTATTGAATCAATCTAGAGCTCAAGACCAGCCGAAATTAGCCCTATACTAAATCAAGCAAGTTGTAGAAAAGGTGGTTCTTTAGATATAGGTTGCTTACAGTCGCTCCAAGATGGCCGCCACTTCGTCGGGAGTGGCAATGTGAAAGCCCTTATCGGGCGTGACTCGCGCCAACTCAATGTTGCCCGTACTGATCTTTTCTTCCATGACCTGCTTGAGTGTACTGAGAGCCAATTCTTCCGCCTCGTTCAGCGTCATGGTCTCGGAATACGACTCCTCCAAGTTGCTTTGCGCGCCTTCACTGCCCGCACCAATTGCCTTGGCCTTGTATCGCACAAAGGTACCCGATGGGTCACTAAAGAAAAGCTGCGAGCCATCCAACTCGTCGTACCCCGCCAACAAAAGAGCAACTCCAAACGGACGACTCATGCGCTTCTTGGAGTCTCCATCGCTTCCTTCTCCAAAGGAGAGCGCCAAATCACAGACAGCCTGTGTGAGAGCTTCCACTCCGATGGGTTCATCGTAGGTAAAGGTATGGTTCTGAGCTTCAACGCGGGCGTGATCCACCAAAGTACGAGCGTCAGCGACGAGACCCGACATGGCGGCACCAATGTGAGAGTCGACTTCGGCAATCTTTTCGACGGAAGAAGGATCCAAGAGCGGACTCGTCAAGCGCTTTTCGACAGCCAAGACGCAGCCTTCCTTAGTCTGCAAGCCAACCGCAGTAGAACCAAGTTTGATGGCTTCAATAGCATATTCGACCTGTTTCAGAGAAGATACGCGAGGAGAGGAGTGAGAAAGGATAGAGAACGAGCTAGAACGCCTCCAAAAGAGTGCACCGTTTCTTGGATAGCGGTATGATCAACTTTCGAGTTACGCGCACGCAAGAGCAATTACTTACTTGAAATAGACGTCCTTCCGGAGAGAAGGTGTTTACACCGCGGTCGTATTCCGATCTCGTCAAGTACATGGTGGTAGTGAAATGGAGTTAGTGAGCAGCGCGCGGCTGTTACTTGTGTGCCATGGTCGCCGCCTTTCGCTTCGGCCTGCCAGTCCATCCAAATCGAATCCCTGCGATCCTCAAAGAACGGAGGGTTTGTGTAACCAGATGTGTAGTTACAAAACTACGTGTGTAGATTGTACATAAAGCTTACAGAAATGGGTCCTTTCTCATTTCATGACGAATCTCTGTGGGGCTAGCTTACACGAAACTAATTAAACGCTGTTCTTAGTTCACGCCAACATTAGTATACACATTGGATTCTTCTGCAATACCGTAGACGGGGTCTGTCTTGGGATCCGCCTCCACAATCTCGTAAGGCGGAAGCTCCCCGCCTTAGTAAAGCTTGGTCAGTAGCTGTGCGCAGTCTCTCGATAAATGACGCAGGTACACTTTCTTGCCCAATGATCCATATTGGTCGGCTGACGTATGAATTGCGTCCAGTGCGGAATGGTCCATTACTCGAGAGTCGGTAAAGTCGAGGACGACTTCATCAGGATCGGACATGGGCGCTAAGAGGGAGCTGAACTGCTGCCCCGTTGATCCAAAGAAGAGCGGCCCGCAAAGTCGGTATATCTTTTTGCCTTCCACAATAGAAGAGGAAGAACTTGAAGTCCGCCCGCAAAGGTAGATGCACCTGCCACATCCGTCAGTGTCTTGACTGGCAACTTGCATAGTGCTGTCGCAATCGCTGCTAGAGTCACAGCGCCCAGAGTGGGTGGCACAGCCTTGGAAATTCTCGGCAGGAGCTTGACCAACGCCATGGTAACTGCAGTAATCCCATATGTGGCTGCACCCGTCTTGCTCAGGACAGACAAGCCCTGAAAATGTGTCAACTGTGCCCTCGTCATCAAAATGGCTAGTCCATTGACGAATCCCAGCATGACGGGATGAGGTACCAAGCAAATAAACTTTCCCAGCCCCAGCAATCCTCCAGCAACTTGCAAGAGGCCCGCTAGCATGGCGCAGGCACTCAGACTGGTCCGTGAGACATTCCCAACGAGGCTACTACTACCGCACATGCCCCCGGGGCCGAGCTGCAGATACCAGCTCGTCCACCGAGACTAGCAGCTGTAAATTCAAGCATCACGGTCGTCCAGAGACCCACCAAGGGATTGACGCCTGCTACAAACGCAAACGCTGTGGCTTCTGGAAACATGGCGAGCGCAACAGCTAGTCCACTTGCAGTCGAAGTGAAGAATTTGTTCTTGATGGCTTGGATATCATTGCTGTTTTTCTTGGTGACGGGAAATATCGACTTGGCGTTGGCGACGATCG
>Ga0307978_1001680_pt1 | contig 16206 bp, 17 predicted proteins | sample OrgLakmetage1056_FD_203151 | JGI IMG/M metagenome (GOLD analysis project Ga0307978, IMG submission 203151) | Saline water microbial communities from Organic Lake, Antarctica - #1056 | ecosystem: Environmental > Aquatic > Non-marine Saline and Alkaline > Saline | place: Antarctica: Organic Lake...
CGCAACCTCATCCTTGCAGCTGTTCCTCCCGTCTACGTCAACTCCCTCAGCCACGACATCACAGGGTTTGGAAATGTGTCAGCACTGACCATCATGACCTCACTTTGGGAACGGTACGGTACGATCACGCAGGCCGAACTCGCCGAGAGTACCACCCGCATGAGCGCGCCATGGAATCCGCCACAGCCAATCGAGGATCTTTTCCTTCAGCTCACCCGCGGAAGCCAGTTTGCCTCCAATGGCTCAGAGCCCATGCGCTTTCCCAAGTTCTTCGCATCGGCTACACGCTTATCGCGAATACCGGACTTTCCGCCGAAGCATGCCACGAATGGCGCAAAATTCGCGACACCAACAAAAACATGGCGAAATTTCAAGATTTGTTCACCGAGGCCGAGCAAGACCGCTCCTCCCTTCTCACGACTTCCAGCCAGGCGGGATACCACGCCGGAAACGTCACAGCAGCGATCCCCAACACGCCCTTTGCGCCAGCAACCGCCGTTCCTCCTCCAACGGAACACGCGCTAGCTATGGCACGCGTCCAAGCCACGGCCGACGCCACCCAAGCGCAAATGGCCACCTTAATCGCCGCCATGAAGTCCCAGAACCTCAACCGAAAAAACATCAAAGGCACTTCCTACTGTTGGACCCACGGACACACCACCAACAGCAGCCACACCAGTGCCTCGTGTGAAAAGCAAGCGGGCGGTCACGAAGTCACCGCGACAAAGACCAAGACGATGGGCGGCTCAGACCACGTCTACGGTTGCTAGGAACGAGGGACGGCTAATCTCACCTCGACTCGTTTTAGTACCAAGTTAAACTTACTAAAACTACCTCGAACCGAAACAGATTATGCTTCCTCCCCGCCAACATCCCCAACTGTCCTCAACACAGGCGCGATCAGACACTCTGTTACTACTGACGCGCCATTCACGAACAAGCAAACCGCAATCCCCGGCATAACCGCCCAACTTCCCGACGGCGGCACCATCCAGTTCACGCACACACGCAGTCTGGCCCTTCCATTCCTACCGGCCGCTGCGCGTGAAGCCCACATTTTTCCGTACCTCGCATCCGGATCCCTCATCTCCATTGGGCTCCTGTGCAATCACGGATGCACAGCATTGTTCAATACTAGCACCGTGACGGTAATATACAAGGACTGCATTGTTCTCACCGGCACTCGGTTGTTGATCACCAGACTATGGCATCTTGACGTCCCTCGTACCCCTTCAGCACCGCCATTGTCTGTTTCTGACACCCCCAAGGTTGCCACCACAGCCAGCACTGCCAATGCCGTCATCAACAACCCCAGCCTGGCAGAACGCATTGCTTTTTACCACGCCTCCATGTTTTCACCAGCGCTTTCGACTTGGTGCGCAGCCATCGACGCTGGCCACTTTACCAGTTGGCCAGAACTCACGTCAGCCCAAGTTCGCTGATACCCACCACAGTCTATTCCCATGGTCAAAGGGCACCTCGACCAAGAGCGCGCCAATGTTCGATCCACAAAACTGACAGCCGAGAAGCATGAAATTACAACTTCTCATCCTGTCCCGGATGGAGCGCCTGAGTCACTAGCGCCGGAACCAGCGGCTCTCAAAACACATTTCTTGTACGCCGACTGCCAACCCGCCACCGGCCAAATCTACACGGACCCCACAGGCCGATTCCTTGTTCCGTCCGTCAGTGGAAACAGGTACATTCTCGTCATTTACGACTACGACAGCAACTTCATTCACGCGGAACCCATGAAGAATCGCACCAAAGAAGTCATTGTGGCGGCGTATCGACGCGTAATTTCCCTCTTGAAATCTCGCGGGCTCCAACCCAAACTCCAGAAGCTCGACAACGAAGCCTCGCAAGTCCTTCAGCAGTACATGGTGGTGGAACGCATTGGCTTCCAACTTGTCCCGCCTGGTCTTCATTGACGCAACGCAGCAGAGCGCGCAATTCGGACATTCAAAAATCATTTTATTGCCGGATTATGCACCACGGCAGCCAACTTTCCTCTCACTCTGTGGGACCAACTCCTGCCACAAGCGCTCATGACGTTGAATCTTCTACGCACATCGCGTATCAACCCCGCTTATTGGCCTGGTCTCAAGTCCATGGAACTTTCGATTTTAACCGCACGCCTCTGGCACCACCCGGCACCCGCGTTCTCGTTCACGAAAAGCCTTCGCTCCGCGGCACGTGGTCACCGCATGCCGTTGATGGCTGGTACTTAGGCCCAGCCACGCTCCATTACCGTTGTTACCGGGTCTGGATTCTCGAAACCACCTCGGAACGCATCGCAGACACAGTTGTCTGGTTTCGACAAACGTTTCAATGCCAAACTCTTCTTCCACCGATGCCGCCATTGCAGCGGCGCGCGACTTAACAAACGCTCTCTTGCACCCATCGCCCGCCTCGCCACTTTCACCTATCAGTGACAGCCAACACGCAGCCTTACAAGAACTATCCACAATTTTTCACGAGATTACTGATCCGGGTTCCGCCAAAATCCCGACTCCGACGACAGTTGCCAAAACACCAACAGTTCCTCCCGGCTTCGAGCCACTGCCAATACCTGTCCCTGTGGCGCTTCCAAGGGTGCCATCACCACCAAGCACTACACCCTCACCCCTGCCTGCATCAGTTCCAAGGGTGCTAACTCAGCCCCGTCCCCCGGCACCTCCAGCCCCGGCCGTCGACGCATTGCCCGAATCGCCCACCGAAACTTACCAAGCTCGCACCAGCAATGCCGGCCAACAACGCCGCCAACGACACAAATCCCAGCGCGCCGCCACCAAGCCAGCATCCAAGCAAAACAAGAAGAATGAATCCATAAACTTCTTGTCCAACCACTCGCTCAGTATCAAACCCCAGCAAGCCGAAAAAACGCCACGGCACCAAAATTACCTCGCACACTGTCAATCACGTCAGTTCCGTGTTTGCCGAACCCCCACCGTCTCATCCAACGCCCACACCAGAGCCCATCAACCATTCCTCCATGCCTGCCCATGTCTTTTGGACCGCCAACGCCGTTGTTGATCCCAGCACCGGCACCGACATGGAGTATCCCCCGCTTATTGGCCTGGTCCCAAGTCCATGGACCTTTCGATTTTAACCGCACGCCTCTGGCACCACCCGGCACCCGCGTTCTCGTTCACGAAAAGCCTTCGCTCCGTGGCACGTTGTCACCGCATGCCGTCGATGGCTGGTACTTAGGCCCAGCCACGCTCCATTACCGTTGTTACCAGGTCTGGATTCTCGAAACCACCTCGGAACGCATCGCAGACACAGTTGTCTGGTTTCCGACAAAAGTTTCAATGCCAAACTCTTCTTCCACCGATGCCGCCATTGCAGCGGCGCGCGACTTAACCAACGCTCTCTTGCAACCATCGCCCGCCTCGCCGCTTTAACCCATCAGTGACAGCCAACAAGCAGCCCTACAACAACTGTCCACAATTTTTAACGAAATTACTGACCAGAGTCCCGCCAAAATCTCGACTCCAACAAACGTCACAACACCAAAAGTTCCCCCTGGCTTCGAGCCACTGCCGATGCATGTCCCTGCAGCACTTCCAAGGGTGCCATCGTCACCCAGCACTGCACCATCAGTTCTGCCTGCATCACTTCCAAGGGTGCCGAATCAGCCCCAACAAGATCTGGCACCTCCAGCCCCGGCCGTCAACGCATTGCCCGAATCGCCCACCGAAACTTACCAAGCTCGCACCAGCAATGCCGGCCAACGACGCCGCCAACAACACAAAGCCCAGCGCGCCGCCACCAAGCAAGTATCCAAACGAAACAAGAAGAATGAATCCACAACTTCTTGTCCAACCACTCGCTCAGTATCGAACCCCAGCAAGCCGAAAAACGCCACGGCACCAAACTTACCTCGCACACTGTCAATCACGTCAGTTCCGTGTTTGCCGAACTCCCACTGTCTCATCCAACGCCCACACCAGAGCCCATCAACCATTCCTCCATGCCTGCCTATGCCTTTTGGACCGCCAACGCTGTCGTTGATCCCAGCACCGGCACCGCCATGGAGTATCCCCAGCTCAAACTGGGCGAGGACAGCAAACTCTGGCTTGCAGCTGCCTCGCGTGAAATCGGTCGCCTTGCTCAAGGCAAACAACCGGACATGCCCCTGGCAGCAACACAATGCACTTCCTGGATCGCCGCGGCCTTCCTGCAGGTCGCAAAGACACGTATTACGCATCGTTGCAGCCGTCAAGATGCACAAGGTCGAAACGCACCGCATCCGCTTCACCGTTGGCGGCAACCGCATCGACTACAAAGGCAAAGTCAGCACTCCTACCGCCAACTTAGAGACCATCAAGATTCTCCTCAACAGCACCGTGTCCACCCCGAATGCAAAAATGCTCACTGCCAACATTGAACCCAGCTCCTCAGCTACTGTGCCACCCATCCAGACGCCACCATTCGGTTTATTGCCAGCAAAATGCACCTCCACATTCACAGCGACGCTTCCTACCTTTCGGAAATTCGAGCCCGCTCCCGTGCAGGTGGCTACTTCTTTCTCAGTGACAAGCCCAAGAAGCTTTCGCCCGAGCCGCGCAACACACCGCCACCTCTCAATGGCGCCATCCATGTTCACTCATGCATCATGAGATCTGTTCTGTCCTCGGCCACTGAAGCCGAAACCGGCGCACTTTTTCATAACGCAAAAGAGGCAGCGCCTTTCCGTATCACACTGCTCAAACTTGAACACCCTCGAGGACCCACGCCAATACAGACTGACAATGCGTGCGCATTGGGCATCATCAATAACACAGTCAAGCAACGCCGCTCCAAAGCCATCGACATGCGTTTTTATTGGATCAAGGACCGCGTCGCCCAAGACCAATACGTCGTCCATTGGCGCAAAGGCAGCAACAACCTCGCCAACTACTTCACCAAGCGTCATTCCCCGTCTCACCATCGCCTCATGCGCTTGCCGTATCTGGTTGACCTACACAGACCAGCTTCTCTGCAAGGGTGTGTTGAACCTGTCGCGTTACCACTTCCGGGTTACACTCAGATCCTCAGATCCCGACCACAGACAAGCCGTATCGCCTAGCTCTCATCTCCACCAACGATCTCACACGACTACAAAGACTACGACCATCTGCCAACGCATCTTGCAGCAGCTTTCAGTGGTCTTTCCACTACTTACCCATAAACTAAGTAGTTCATGTTTAGGATTGACATCGTTTCATCAATACCTCATTCCACTTTGTAAAATTGCATTCCGATCTGGTGCTGGCATGTGGTTGCCACTCCCAAGTCTTCCAAGTTTGTTTATAGTCTAAAATGATTCTACTGCACCGGTTCAGTCTTTGGGCACAAAAGGAGCCCGGTACAACGTCAAGGAAGTCCACTCGCCACGCTTGATCTGGTCTATCGAACACAAAGGCGGGACATGTGCTGTTGCGTTATCGCTGTGCTCGTCTGTGTTCACGTAGTTGGTCAGTTGTACTAGTTGTCTTGCTCCGTTCTCGTGATTCTCCCAATTCAATCGACAACTCGAAACGTAGCCGTATCAGGATTGTCGCTAAGATAGCGGTGGCTACCACTGTCAGTCTCCGAATAAGAGAAGACGCGTGGGAATCTCTATCCGATATACCGGCTTGATCTCCTGGTCGCTCATGGTCACGGTCAAGAAGTAAATTGCCTTTGTCGGCGACTCCCTCACCCGGGAGCCTTTTGCAGACATTGTTCACAAATTTGAGCACAAGGTCGCCGATCAAATGAAGTCGATGGAATCCATGCGACCAGTGATATATGATGCATGCAACGCGACAACAACACTGCTTAACCAAAGAGACAACAACCTAGGCCTTCTGGAAACTGTTGCCACAGAACTCGTGCTTGATGTGTTTATGCTCAATCGAGTGGCGCACTATGTTGCAGACAAAGTTCTAACCCAAGAGCTTGGACGAACTCCAGGACTGGCAGCAAAACTGTCAAGCAATGGGCAAGAAATGTCAGCTAATTTGGCGCACAACAGTTCCTGGGCATCCTAAATGTAAGAGCTTTATAGAACCTAGCAAGAGCTTGGCGGAGATTGAGGGAGGCATGGGTCGAAAATCGTTCACAGTACCACCAAAGAAGAATTACTGGTGGTCGGAGTTTAAGCACCAAAATATACTTGCTCTACTAGCACTGAGTCACAGCCTCGATTATGATATTCTTCCAGCGTACGAGATCAATCTGCTGCGTCCTGACGACCACAAAAAGAGGGATGACTGCCTTCACAGTTGTGTACCGGGAAAGGCGGCAGTATACAATCAGGCGCTTCTTCACTTGATGCTTCTTCACCAACAAGATGAGACTACAAATGCATAATAGTAGCCTCCAAAGACGACGAGTCAGCTAGAGAATTAGCTATGTCATCAGCCCAAACCATCTAAGACGCCGGCGGTATGGACGGAAGGACGATCAGTAATGGTAGGGCGATAGACTAGACGGCGACTGAAACTGATGGTATCTTGTAACTCTCTTATCTCCTGCGACATATCGCACTCTCACGGTAGCTAGCTAGAGACGAGTCTGATGGTCCGCTCTACTCTAGATACCAGTCTTCTACTAGAGCAGCTAGAAGAGACCAGTCTATCGTTCTTCCTCAGCTAGTACTGTATAAGAATAGCGGTAGTCTACGTGTGAATTAATCATTGCGAAAAGAGTATGCTATGGAAGATAATAATCTCCTTGAGAAGACTGCCGGTACCTTTAGTAGCTGCCATGCTGAGCTTTTGCTTCAATGGTGACCGATCCATTCCCACCAATGCTATTATGTGAAGCGAAGTTGACGTTATTGCTTTGTTTTGAGATCCAGATTCGGAGCGACAGGTACGTACTGTTCTTCTCCCCGCCATGTCCGAAGAGCGATGATAAACCATTCCTGTAGCAGTGAGAAAATGGTTCTTGCGGGTTGCACAACACATGCATTAGCCCACTTGGAAGCCGTCAGTATCATAGTGCGTGTCCACATCCAAACGAGGAGCGACCAAAGTATCAGTGGTTTCAGCAATATCTTGAGCAAAGCGTGTAGTCGTGCCGAAAAGGCTTGCCACAGCGTCAAGCACAAGAGCCAGAGTGGTCGTAGCGTTCGATGCGCGACACTTTGATATGTTTGCTGAAAGCGACGTCCTTCCCACGTCAAGGCTTGCAAGTAAGTCGGTCCAACGAGATTATGATCGCGAATTGGATCACCGATGCGCGGCGCCAAGAAGCACCATTCTTCATCCCCGACGAATCCTGAACGCAAGGCCTGCGCCGCTTGGGGAACAACAAACAGTAGTGGATCGTTGATGGAATAGTAATTGACACACCTGGAAAAGGGCGTCTTTACAGTCCGTCGCAAGGCAGCGGCACCACCAAAGGCCAATACCTCCATTTGACTCATTTCTTGTACCGACAATTGCTTGGCTGCCAACGCTGTGAGAAGGGCACCTTGAGAGTGCGCAATGTGGATCACACGGCCGTGCTTTCCGACGGCAGCCACGGCCTCTCGTAAGTGCTGGACGAGCACGTCGACTTCTTCGGTGATGCGTCCGAACTTTTGAGTACCAGCTTGTGTGAGGTCGTTGACGTACCCCAAAAGGTCATCTTCGTCATTCATTGCAGTCGGATTATAGCAAAACAGGACTTGTTTACCACCAAACTTTTCCTGAATAGCCAGTCGACCCTCTTCCATATGATCCATGTTGTGAGCAATCCCATTTACCCAAGTCAAGCGTGTCTTGCGAGCCGTGGTCGAGCCGACGACGACAAGAAGAAGGACGAGCACTCTCGGCCCCATTTATTTGTTTTCAAAAGCTTCTATTGAACGGAACAAGGGCGACCACTGCAAACGGCCGCACTGCCTTTGACGGCTAGCCGCGGAGCGAGACGGAGTGATAGACTTTACTAGCCCATGGTCGGCACTCGTCGGCAGCCGCTTTTTATTGTCGATTGATACAGTACAGTATTTTTGGTGTCGCGTCTCTCCCGTGTCGTGTGCGACATGCGTAACCACGCGAGTGCGGCGGCCATAAGATAGCAGAATTCGATCACTTCTTCTTGTTCAAGAAATAATACTACAGTATAATGAATGGTCGGTCTCTAAAGAATGCGGGTTCGCAATCCCCACTGGAGCTAGTCTGCAGGATTCGGGTCGGATTGCCGGTTTCAGTCGGGGAATTCACCGTACAGTATCTAAACTGAGCAGAGAGGTTGCATAGTATCCAGTGTACCGTATCTTTCGGATTCGGTGTTCGCATATCACAGATATCCAGCTGCACTAATTTCCCTTGCTGTGGTGCTGTCCCTGATTATCTTGAACCATGGCGCCTCTTCCTGCCAAACGTGCTCGTTTAGACCGCGACGATGTCGCTGGCAAAGCGAAGGATACTAGCGACGTGAAGGATGCACTGATTGCGGCGCTTCGTTGCGAGGTCGAATCTCTCAAGGACAATGAATGTGCTTACTACGCATCTAGTGGCTGTATTGTTCACCAGCTCCTCCATCACCAAATCCCTGAGCGTGGATTGCCAGCACGTCACGTCAAGGAACGAATCTTGCAGCAGCATGAGTTGGACAACAAGCCTCGTCTAAACACCTCTTCTTATGTGTACGTTGTTGAAGAACCCCAAGAAGCTGAGATCGCGCTCTTGGGCCTCGCCACCAACTTGGCTGATGCTTCGGTCTACCCAGCCAGTGTTCGCCTTCATGATACCGTCGCCAACATGCTCGCACACCTGTGGCATTGCCCCGCTCCTGGCGACGAAAACTTTTCGGGTTCCGAAAGCACTTGCGGAACCGGATGGCTCGTCTTTCGTCGTCGAAAGGATCTCGCCGAGCATATTGCTGTCAGCGTCTCTTATCTCGGAGGCAAGTCTGACTCGATGACTCTCAACTTTTCGCTTCCGGCAACAACAACCTACGTGCAGTTCTACAAACTCCTTCGCCTTGGATTGGAGGGCTACACGAAGAAGGTGAATCATCAAATGGCGGTAGCCAAGTATCTCCGCGTTCATCTCAAGGCCGCCAAGTTTCGCAACAGTTCTCTCTTTAGTATTGTTGATGGAGGAGATGAGGCTTTGCTTCCAGTTGTAGGCGCTCGCTTGAATCCCGAGCTCAATTTATGCCATAATGATATCGCTCTGCAACACGCCTTATCCGAATATCACTGGTAAGGTATCTTTGCTATATCTGAGACAGCCCGCAGTCGATAGTCGTCTCGCTATGTCATGTTCTGTTTTTATACCGTTACAGATACGTGAGTGCTTACGCGCTCAGCTTTGAAGACTTTTCACACGGAGGTAGGCTGGATAGCCTCTGCAGTGACGAGCCGTCGACAGCAACCATGTTCCGCGTTGTAGTCAAGTCGAATCTCACCATGTACTTGGCCCAGGATTATAGCGACAAGATCGATAAGATTACACCTTTCCTTGAAAAAGGAAGTCGACACATGTCACTCAAGTCAATGGTGTCCAAGCTTTCGGGAGAGCACAATGTTGTGGAAGAAGGTCATCAGGCCTGCTGAACTACCAAACGTGCTGGCGGATGATCACGAACTGCGTATCTACGTTTTTACAATTCAGGTTTAAGTACAATCGTAGCTAACTTAGTTACATTTACGATCATTGAATATGATATTCATAGATTCGATGTCTAAATTAAGTACTAGCGATGGTAGTTTTGTAGAGAGTGGGTTACGTTTACCGCTGTAGCTATCGAGACATAGAGATGGGGTTTAATTGAGTCACCAGCAGAATTTGAGTAGACTAGATCGACACCTCACAATTTCACTGCGAGGCGAGAGCCAACAGCCAACAGCAGTATATAAAAGCTTCTTCCACTTCACATCACCACCATGAGATTCATGCTGTCGCTCGAGATATACCGTCTCCCGGTGCTATTGCTACTGCTACAGATTTCGGAAACCAAAGCCTTTCAGGTTCCGCTTTCGAGACGAAACGGAAACGGAGTCCTTCTCGGCAAGGACCCAACGCTTCTACCCGATGTGTCACGGCGTTGTCTTCGTACCCTGCAAGTATCAACGAGACGGGTAGATTCTTTGTCCCAGAATGTCGCCGGGTCACGCTCGGTAACCTTTCAACTCAATGCCGTTAAGCAACCTTACGGAGAACGGGCATCCTTTCGAGCTAGCGTCAAGCAGCTACTTACCTTTCCTCTGAAAAAGGTGCGCGAGAAGTTGTGGAGAAAGGATAACACCCTCTTGGATACCATCAAGGTTGAATGGCAAGATGAAGAAGATCAAGAGGCGAGTCGAGATGAAACGAATATGAACGAAACCCATTTAGCTCCCGTTCTGGAATCAGTCTCTGTGTCTGTAGAGAATGTACAAAAAGGAGCGGAAGAAAAAGAAGCCTATGCTTCTCAAGTGGTTACTGCTACCGCTGTCAAGGACACTCGCATCTCGGGAGATCGCTGGGCTGTGGCGGCACAAGGGACTGACCTGTCGGGCCACTGGAATATCAAGCCTTTTGTCACCGCCGACTTTAAAAAGGAATACGACCACTACCTCAAAATGCTTGGACAACCTTCTATTGTGAGATCTGTGGCCGTGTCGATTGTCAGCATGACGACGGAAGAAACCATTCAAACTAAGCAGGGGCAAGAACTAATGATTCGAGGGAAGAACGTGCGAGGAATCTGGGAGCGAACGCTGCTTGCGTCTGGTGCTGAACGGTCCAAGAGTGACTTTGAAGCCACAAGAACGCCCATGATAACATGCGATTCCGAGCATGTGGAGGCAGAGGCATGGTGGGAACAGGGTGGGACAGTACACCGGTCGTGGCTCTATGGCATTCAGAGATACGGCGGAGGCTCGTTTGAGAGTCTCCGTTATCTCGAAAACAATGGCCAGGTGCTCGTTTGCGAATCAATCTTCCACCCGAACGACAAAAACCGAGACAAGGCGAGCATAACATGGCGGTTCCAACGCGAAGGAACCAAGTAGTCCAGGAGTAGTGAAGCTCCACCAGTGACTTGAAAAAGAATCCGTTATAGACTGTTTCTAATCATCTAAACGAATCATTTGAGGTATCTAGCTAGTATAGTCGCTGCGTCGTCCTCTTTCTTTGGGTCGCCGTTGGACAGCATATATCAAGGATCCAGGCGTACCCACACGTCTGTCGGGGGTTTCTGTTTTGGGATTATTTCGGTAAGCAGAGCTAACCGGCGACTTGGATGTGAGAGGCCACGCTGATCGTTCCGACTCGGCCTTGTATACCAAGACAACATTGTCACCTCGAATCAAGATTTGTGGCAAGTGACGTTGACGAACACACCAAGTACTACCTGATTCTGCATGTCCACTCAATCCCGTACGACGCCTTTGCAGCTCAGCCTCTACATTTGACAATGGCTCCACGGTGTCCGTAGACACCACCCGAGGTGAATAGACTTCGTCGGCGTCTCTTAGAATCATGTTCATGTGCTTATCAAAGGCCACCAGATAGCCCGTGACTGTGCCTCGAATCCCATTAACGTATCTTACAAGGACTCGCGCCCGCTGTCGATTCACAAAGGTACTGTGCAAGATAGACAAGGGACCGGTCTGATAAGGTTCCGCCAAGCTGGAAAAACACGACGGTGGACGAAAACGATTTGTTGCTGATGCTGTGCGTTTGCCAGCCTCGGGTTTGTCGCCAGCCTCTGGTTCGGTCGACTCGTGGCGCCGGCGCTTGCGAGACACCGCGACTCGATACAGTGGATCTGTTTCGGGCAACAACGATCGGCATTGATCGACCCGGTCGGTTCGGGGACACTGTTGGAGAAAACCAGGGTTGGCATTCACCACGGCTTGTTCGGTAACCGTCAAGGCTGCGAGAGGATCAAACTGGTCCGAACCGAATACCACCACTCCACTGCCACATTCCATGTCAGTAAGTTCAAACCACTCTTCAATGTGCTGCTGATCAGAGGGTATGGTCGGTGCTTTTCCTGGAGTACTCGACGCCTTGCTGTTGTCGCCTTTCTTGGTCGATGCTGAAGCCGTGAGCAACTTGACAGTGGGGCCATACTTGTTCGCTAGTTTGGCTGCCAGCTTGACCTCTCCCTCGTCGGTTCCACCAAACTTGCTCCAGATCTGGTCGAGCCTGGCCAGCCACTCGGATTCAACAGCAATCTGATCGGGGGCGATCAGAGAGTAGTAGGCTTCCAGGCGTCGACGCAGCGACGGTTTGCCGAGAGAGACAGGAATGTCGCGGACAGGTCTCTTGGAGGGGACTAATCTGTCCGAGATTGGAGGAGCCATACTGTCTTTACAATCAGTAAACGGATATAGCGCGAGAGTGATACAAGTGCGCAAGAAGCAGCCCGTGTGGCCCATGGTGGAGAACGCGGTCGGAAATGGAAATCGTGTCGGCATGAGTTTTTGATTTCGCGCGCTATTTTTGTCAATAATAAAAGCGACGACCACAAAAGCTGAAACGAAAGACAAGAGAAGCGACGACCATGGGATTCTGCCTGTGCCCCACACGATAGCGTCCATTATGAAATATCTATAACTGAACACCAAAGCGAATCAAGACAGATTAAGCTGAAAAGTCAAACTTTCACCATGAATTCCGACCAGCGAGCACTCGTCTGGGCCACGAAAGAAGGCGCCTCCTCCTCTGCACCATCGCCCTACTGGGACGAGGCGCTCTGGTCGGGCATCCTGGAGACGAGTGCTGACGGACTGGTATCCATATCGTATCCCTCCTATTTATCATTAACTGTCTTTCTAATCCGTCACCTTGGCGACCGGATTAAACAGACTCTCCAGGCCAACAAGATGTTTCTGTCGAGCACGTCAACACCGGCCTCCAGTGACAGTAGCACAGGATCGGATCCAGTCGGCGTCCCCGTGGCTGTGTCTATACCAGAGGGGCCGTTACTTGCATTGGCAGTTACCGCTGTCCACTGCTTGAATGCAGTTTGCCCTGAATTTTTTGCCGTTCTTGTTCCACTGGAGCCTGCCGAAGGCAAGCAACGCTTGCTTCACATGCTGTCCGATGCCCGGCCAGCACTTACTCTAACAGCTGCCGACTGCGATATGGAGTATCTGCAGCAAGCATTCGATACCCTGAAGGAATCTCCAGATCCAGCTTCCGGCTCGAGTCAAGGTTTGGTGCGTATACAGCAACTAGAACTCGTGGACTTTCGTGGTTTGGTACGTCTTGCCATGAACGACATGCATCGAGATCAACGACTGCGAGCCGCTGTTTCCGAAACACTCTCGGATCCGTCGCGCATGAATGATTCGATCCAGCAGCTAGTACAAGACTTCGAACGAGCTCTACAACGGTTACAAGCTCTGGAGCAGCCTGATGCACGTATGGAATCGCCGGCTCGAGCAGAACACAACAGCATCAACAGCAATCGCATATCCCACATTGTCTACACGTCGGGAACCACGGGTGTCCCCAAAGGATGCATATCTTCCAGCAAGGTGCTCCAACACTATATTCAAGCCAAGAACATGGCACACAATGTCACATGCAGTAGCGTCGTATTGCTTGCGAGTGCCTTGTCTTTTGACCCTTGCTTGTCCGACATTTTGGCCACTCTGGCAGCCCGTGCTACCCTGGGCTTGGCCCGCCGCGACGAGCTATCTTCCAATCTTCACCATGCGCTTCAAAGCCTCGACGTGTCAAATGTGCTATGTACACCCACCTTGTGGAGTACTCTGCAAGTAATAGGTGTGCAACCTGCTAACTTGCCGACACTGCGACGAATCGCGCTCGGTGGGGAACCCATACCCAAGCGAATCGTACAGGTTTGGGCTCGAACGAGTACACAAGACGAGTCTGCGTGTCGTCTTTATGCAACATTTGGTGTCACCGAGGCCTGTGTGTACCAAACCATGGGGGAAGTCTTTCGAGAGACCAGCAGTGATCGTACCGTGATGGGTCAACCTGTCGGTACACCCTTTTCGAGTCTGAGTGTCCAAATCTGTCGAGAGGAGAATCAAGAGGTCCTTGAAGTTATTCAAGGCACTGGATATCCATTGGGGGTTGGAGAAGTGACTATCTATGGAGCACAGCTAGACGAGCATTCCGGATATCTGGGACGTTCCGAACTGCGCTACAAGTTTGTACACGATCCGATTGCAGGCCGATACTACTATCGAACCGGCGATCGGGGTTATCTGGACCCAATTACATCCCAGATATTTATTCTCGGACGGATTCATGGCGAAGACGGTATGGTTAAGTTCAATGGCGTTCGTGTTGAGCTTGGGGAAATTGAAGCGGCTTTGGTGGACGATCTGATTATTGAACCACAGCAGCTTTCTATAGTGGTAGATAGTCTCGTGGTAGCTGGGCCAGGTGCAAGTGACCACGACTCGAGTGCAACAAACGAGCTACTTGCATATTGTATAATTGGATCCAGATGCAAGAGAGAGCTTGGCTTGCTAGCAGATATTCCAGCTTCGGGAGTATTTTGCACGGCTGGCCCGCTCCTCGCGCTACTGCGAGAACGATGCAAGCAAAGGGCAAGAATCACACCTTCTGCGTTTGTGCTCCTCCCACGAGTTCCATTGTCCCGTACGGGAAAGCGAGATCGACACGAAGCGCCGCCCTTGAACGAAAGCGTCCCCCTGGATTCGCTCTTTAGCACTGGAGATCTACCCTGTGTACCACTCCGAGAGTATGGCAAAAGTGGTGCTCTGGTTGCCGAACAGATTATTGATTGTTTGAATCTGCAACCAAGTCAAGAGGCCTTGCTGACAACTGCGGCAACCTTTGCCATGCTGGGCGGCGATTCACTTGGTGCTACGCGGGTTGTCAGAGCGTTGTTTGCTTATCACCACAACACTCGCGACTCTCGTTTCCTTGGAGGCCAGTACGGGGTGCTGGATGGACCCTTCAAGGTTGTTCATCTCTTTACGTCAAAGAGCCTTGGCGCGTACATTGATTGGTTGGACCAGAATGGTCTCTGTTTGCCCCGGGCGACTTCCGCTGTTGGGAAGGCTTCCCAAAATCTATCCGTCACCGGCAACACGGCCAATCAGTTGGTCGTTATAGGTGCTACCGAAGGGAACGAAGCCGCGGCGGACGCCTCTAGTGTGAGGGAAACCGAATCGTCACAGCTCTACGATGCCTTGCTCCAAGCTTGTACACGTGGATATTCCACTATCGCCAAAGCACTATTAGATGTCGGAGTGGATCCAAACTATGGTAAACACAATGGCCGCTTGGGGAAAACGTCGGGTCGTAGCGTGCGGAAGAAAGTGTTTCGATCCAGTCCTTTGCATCTCGCGTGTCTCAGGGGTGATCCTTCGATGGTCCAGAAATTGTTGGAACACAAGGCCATTTATAACTCTCCCGATGCTTCGGGTGTGTTCCCTATTCAGTTGGCGGCAACTGGCGAGCTCTCGGGCGCAACTTGCATCGGCGAGGCACAGGACCTGCGCAGACTCGAATGCTGCAAGCTACTTTGGGATGCCGGAGTCCCCTTGACAATGCGAGACGGCAACAAACAGTCGGTCCTTCACGTGGCGGCGCGATCGGGATGCACTCGACTCCTGCGGTACGCTTTGCAGAAATGGAAAGACAGGTATGATTCAACAAGCTCAGAGCAAGTAGGTTCTAACAAGCAAGATGGCTTGGAATGGCGAGATCACTGGTATCGGACTCCAGTCCATTGGGCTGTCCTTAATCAACGAGTCGATGCGTTGCAAGCGTTACTCGAAGCCGGCTGTCGTGCGGATCCATTCAAGCCAAAGGTCAACAAGAGGTGCAGCTTTGCCATCGAAAGTCCATTGGAAATGTGTAATCGCTTGTATGGAGACAGCCAGGTTGGAGTGCGCATCTCCAAGCTGCTTCTGGATGCAATCGGCAATATTGGTTGAAGGTTATAAATAACATAGCACGTACGTACTACTAGAGCTCTTGCTAGTCGAAGTAAGTTACAACTAGTAGCTCTTTCTTCTGAAAGTCGCCAGCAGCAAGGACATATTCCCGCCTGGTCCTTTCAAGCCAAAACTAACAAGGGTAGTTACTGTAGGGTTAGGGGTGACTGGAACGAGGCGCGAGGTCCATGCCACGTCACGCGACAGAACACACGAAAGAACCGGCGGAATGAATGAATCAATCAATCGAATCATCAACGAATGTCTCGAATGACCCGCCGCGACGCCACGCCAACCCAAGATCATCAAGAACCGTGAGACTCACAGCCAAAATTGGGCACAGCGAGGACTCTATCTTC
>Ga0307978_1001682_pt1 | contig 16203 bp, 11 predicted proteins | sample OrgLakmetage1056_FD_203151 | JGI IMG/M metagenome (GOLD analysis project Ga0307978, IMG submission 203151) | Saline water microbial communities from Organic Lake, Antarctica - #1056 | ecosystem: Environmental > Aquatic > Non-marine Saline and Alkaline > Saline | place: Antarctica: Organic Lake...
TATGAACCAGATTTGCGTCAATAGTCCGACTTCAATATTTATATAAAAGGATTCATGTAATTATGAACTGGTGGCTGTAATCCTCTGTTTTATTTAGTTGTGTCTTTTGCGGGCATGGTCGATGCTCGCGCAATGCGTATCATTGTCTGGCAACAAACACTTGATTGTGTACTGGAGAGTGGTTTTAACAGGTCGGTGGTGTCGACAGTTTAAGCGCATTACCGCTTGCGAGTGCTGCGCTTAAACTGTCGCGCTGGTCACGCTGGTCAAGCTCGTTTCCTTTTTGCTCATGAAATTGTGGAAGTTCTCAAGGTTCTTAAGGATCTGAGTGTGATCGATGCTCTGGAGATTCTTGGTGTCCTGCTGGCGCTTGGGCATCTTGGGCATCTTGGGTATCTTGGGTATCTTGGGCATGTTGGGCATCTTGGGCATCTTGATGTTCTTGAGGTTCTTGATGTTCTTGAGGTTCTTGAGGCTCTCGTGAACAGAAGGAAATAGGCCACAGAGCAGATCCAACTTACCGTTGCGCTCCACTTCGGTAGGAAGTTGTAAGATGCGACAGCAAAGCCAGTCCGGTAGCTGAATGCCCAGCTCTGCCAGCTTGTTGAGAAAAGGCGTGGCCTGCACGTGGGTGTGCTGCTTGGGCTCGCCCGGAGCCTCTGTGTTGGTAAACACTCTGCACACGTGCTGATCGGCAAAAGCAGCAGCAAAGACCTCGAACAGCGCACACCGGTCCTCGTGCGACAGGCCGTCAAGGCCGTGCCGTTCAACAAGACGTACGATCATGAATGGGTACACTGCCGGCGCTTTGATGTCTGTAGAAGGACGCACGTAGAAGTCGCTGAGCATCGCTCTGACAATGCCCATCCACGGAGCCACGATTCCCGCCTTGGCCATCAGGTTGAGCACTACTATGTACATGGTCATGCGCTGTTGTTCCTGGCGCTTAGCGATCGGACGCAAAGTGTTGATGCCTGGCATGCCGATGAGAACCTCTAACGGGGTCAAACCTTGGTTGTCTCGCGAACGGACGTCGGCCCCCATGGCATCAAGGCGTGTGACCAGCACATCATCAAGCGTCCGCACGGCAAGTCCCATCGTTTTGGGCCCGTGTAAGGCACCAGCGTCCAGCAGTCGGTGGGTGATTGACTTGCACGAAAACTCGATCGCATAGTCAAGAAGTGCTTCTCGTGTGATTCCATACATGCTCGTTGCGTTCACATCCAGTCCTTGTCGCAGGTACTGCTCGAAAAGACTTTCCTGTTCCTCAAACATCACAACAAGTGCCGTGACATACATCAGATATATTGCGTGTGCTTTTGGCGCTTTTTTCAGAATGTACAGCGCCGTGGACGCCCAGTTGGAGCGCACAACCATCGTCATGCTCTCCTTGTCGGCCTGGACTCCTTGGCCGATCAAAAAGTATGCGATCGACAACTGTTTCTTCTTGAGCGCCATGGCCAACAGATAGCCATCCTCGGGATCGTCGAGAGGTGCACATCGCCGCGTCCTGTCTTCGTTGTAAGCCCGTCTGAAGACTTCCAGGTAGTCGTCAGAGCACCATGCACTTAACAACCCCAAGCGATCTGATGCAACAAGCGGCTTCGACATGCTTTTGGATTGCTGTGAAATCGCAAAGGGGAGAAGAGTGAAAAGGTTGGGGGAGCTATTTTACAAACAGGAATAAGACGTGGTGTGTGCAACCATAATCCGTGCCATGTACGGGCAACGACGAAGCAGCAAAAAACAATGAATCAAATGCGGCTCTGTGTCTTTGTTTAATCAAATGCGGCTCTATGTCTTTATGTCTGTGTTTTGTGTCTGTGTTTTGTGTCTGTGTTTGAAATGGATTCCTTTAAAATGGATCCTTTAAAATGGATCCTTTAAAATGAATCATAGTTTGAATTGATTCACGATGATATGCTGTCTGAACGATCTCGATCCATGTTGATGAACATTCTTTTGGACACTCGGCCAGAACTCAATTGACCATAAGTTTGCATTGACCGTTGTACTCATACATATGTTTACACTCACGCCGGCTTGCTTGCATCCGCATGTGACACATATACACTTATATACACTTATATACACACATAGAAAGAATGTCTACAGCTCAATCTTGTGAAGTCATCGAGACCGCAGCGTCTGTTACCAACGTAGGCAGCAACTCGCAAGGATTACAGCATATTTCTCCTCTCAAACGTCTCCGCGCCGATAATGTCGACGATCCGTTACAGGCTAAGCATGCACGCCTGGGCGACGTGTCGATCGAGAATGAACGTAAAATTGGCAGCTACGAGCTACAGCACGCTGAAATTATTGCACTGTATAAGCAGCTTGCGATGTCTTTGCAATCTGTGGGCATCGTGCCGACAGTGAATCCTTACATCGACAGCAAATGCAAGATGCTCAAGGACGGCTTCGGGGTGAACCAATCTAATCCGATGCTGGATTACGTCGCTATGGACGAGAACGATGCAGACCGGCATGGTATGCGCGAGCACATCGACATGGGTCAGAAATACTTCAGGAACATGCCGCTGGGAACCATCGCTCAGATGCTTGGGGCGAATATCGCACCGACCTTTTTAAATTTTGTTCTGACTGCAGATGGCGAGTTCACCTTCTCCCCGGTCCACCACCATGCTACGGAGAACCTCGCCGGCCACATGTTTCTACCTAGCGTCCTGGATGCGCCCTGTGTTCTCGCGGGTGAGATGAAGCTGTGTCGAGATGTGAACGGAGGACTCTTGGAGGTGCTGTACAACCTGGAGAGCGGAACCTACATGAGCTCGCGGGGCGTGAAGGCGTTCAATGAGCGCTGGTACCTTGCCACTGCCCTGGTAACGGAGGTACTCGAGCAGTCTCTACCGTGCGCGGTCCGCGCCACGGGTGATATCTTGCTTCCGACCGTCTCGCTTTCCCCGCGCGAAATAGAGGCCATCAGTCACAGCAAGTATGCAGGAAATCTGCTCAAGATGGTCTCTCCGACAGTCTGCAAAGCGACCAGCTGTGGTGATGTTAGTGACGAGGAATTCTACTCGATGATTCCCGTAATGGCTGCGCCCCTGACGATCGTCACGTGGAACATGTTATGGAAGGTCGATCATGGCAACCAGCAGCGCCTGTTGGAGTTTATTCGCACCCTCGCCACGATCGACGCCGACATCGCTGCTCTGCAGGAGGTGCCCATCGAGGAATGGCCCATGTTGAAGGATTCATTGAAGGTCCTGTACTATCACACTGTGGAAATGATCATGCCTGGTGAGAAGTTTATGGTGGTCCTGGCTAGCAAGCACCCCATTACATGCGAGCGAAAGATCGCCTTTACGTCTGACGGCGCGCGTGGTGTGCTGTCGGCCATGATCGACAACATTTTCGTCTCCGTGACCCACTTGATCAATGGCCGCATCCCCGAAGACACGCAGATGCGACTGGACCAGATTAAGGAAATCCCACAAGGTAGCGGTGGTCAGTTGCTGTGCGGCGACTTTAATTGCGATCCGGAAGGAATGGAAGGGTACTGTCTGCAACTCGATGGATGGAAAGACGCCTGGTCAGAGGCTCACTCTTCTGAGCACAAGTGTGGCTACACTCAGAACAGCCTCTCAAACCCGCGCCGCCAGGAAATCCGTCCGGGTGAATACCGTCAGTCGCGATGCGATCGTGTCTACATCAAAGGTGGTCTCACAGTTCAACAGGCGCGTGTGTGCGTAGATGCGGGAGTCATGCTGCAACTCGACAAGGCTGGCAAACGTGTCAGTACTCAGGTGTCGGACCATTTTCCGGTTTTGGTCACCCTGCAGCGCTCTTCGAGTAAATGATCCTGTCTGCATGTGTACAAATGATTTTCGCTGACTCAAAATTTGCACTTGCTACAAGATGGCTCAACCGACAAATCTGTACCATGTATACGGGAGTGAAGTGATTAGTGACTCATTAGGAATAAAATTAAATTATATGACTAGTTATCTGTCACCTTGAGCGCGCGATATCTTTCGATTTGTTTGAGCCTTCGCTTGCCAAGTGTTGTGCTTTGCAGTCCTTCAAATTGTGGATTGATTAAGGATGAACATTCGCCCATCCAATGCGATCCAATGTGTTTGATGTTCGCGAGTTGTCCAAATTTCGGGGTTTTTAGTCTGTTGCATAAACTCATCCAATGATTGTTGACGGTTTGTAAACTGTACAAACCATCGAAATCTGGTGTCATAAGCATGTTACATTCTTTCAACCAGTTACGACCGACTGTTCTTAACTGCCTCAAGCATGTAAAATCAAGTGTAGTCAACTGTTCACAATGTTGCATCCAGTGATCACCAACTGTCTCCAGGCAATTCATCCCATTAAAGTTTACGATTACTAGGTTTTCACAATGGTATAGCCAGTGTGAGCCGACTGTCTGTAGTTGTAACAGTCCAATGAAATTAATACGTGTCAAGAAGGGGCACATCGCCATCCAATGACTCCCAGAAATGCTTGTGACCCACGGAAGAATATATGTAACGCTTTGGAGTGTTGGACAGTTGAGAATCGGTGGCTTTTGCAATGTTCCCCGCATTGTACCCACAAGAACTACTGATTGTAATTTATGGTCATTTATTAAACGATTCGTATTCGTAGAATCGTGAAACCAAATGTAGTGCATTTCGTTTTTTGGTAGAATATTTTGATACTGTGCACGGTCATCCAGTAGTAGTGGTATGTTTTCTTGCGGATATCCGAACGCACCTAGAATCACATGGACAGCATGAACCGAATGGATACCAATTTGACATCCGTTTAGTTTCATACTAATCTGTTCGGTCAAAGGCAGAAAAGAGACGATCAGGTCTCGTAAGTCTGATGGGAGATTATCCAGGGTTGAGAAACCTGTTTTGATTCGGAAGATCGGTAGGTACGGTTGGACCATATGGTCTTTGATTTATTTAGTAGTTTCAAATGATTATAAATCGCAAAACTTGAGAGTGTATTGAACCTATTCGTTAGCATCTGTGTTTGTGATGATGTATGTCTGGAGGTCCTCGTTTTCATTCTCTGGACCATAACATTCGATGCAATACAATGGAGTACTGTCCCATTGATCAAGAGAATATCGACATTTTGCACCTCCACACGACACATGGTTGATCTTGATTCCATTTGCATACTTCAAGTCATCTTCGTCGTTGCAGTCCTCGCAATGATTAACTCCATCGTTGTGTGAAATCGGGTGTTGACCACAGTTACCGCCGGCACATCGCATCGCTTCGTACAGTTCCATGTTTCTGATTGAAATGAAATTTGTTATAATATAAAATTTTATCGCAATACGAATCATCAAATGAATCACTCAGGGATCTAATTAAGGAGGGTTATGGACTGAAATGAGTGATCGTCAGTGGGTCCCACGAAGTACAGGTACGCTGTACTCGATCCAATGTATGCAAATAGGTCGCGGCCATTAGTAATCCCGTTTGGTCTGTAGTCGTTTGATATTCTCAATGATTACGGTCCACGATGTACTGATTATTCGATGGATCTACGAAGAATAAACAAGAAACATACACCAAGGTTTCAATAAACAATGCAGAAAGCAATCAGTATATCACCATCACCATCATCATCATCATCATCATCGAGACATGATCGACACCGCGTCTGGGAAGCAGTCCACAATCTCGTCGGTTCGTCTGTCGTAGCCTTACTAGTGACAGGCTTTTGGGAGCCACTTCCACCAAGTTCCATGTTAGGGTTCTGTTTCGATCAACCAGGCAAGATGTTACACAATTTAGTCCTGGTATATGCAAGTTTGATAGCAGCAGTCTCCCTGACCCAGGTTTTGCCAGATGAAGTCTCGCTTCAGAAGAGAGATCATCGATGTTTTTTGTGGATTTTTTTTAACGTCACGGGTGCTGTGTTGGCCATGTTCATGCAGCTAGGCTATTATTTGACACCAGCCGACACGCCGCAAATATGGAGCTGTGCGCGAAACTGTATCGTGACGTTCGTCTGTTTTTTCATCCTGTATGCAAGTGACGTGTTAGATCTGTTGTTGAACAAGGATCAGACGTGGGAGAAAGAGCAGTGGGAGAGTCTTAATCAGTTGGCAGACCACGCACGCAACGGAACGGAACCATCTAAGGAGGTACTGTCACGCGAAGGCAAGAATACCTCAGATGACAGCGGTGAGAATACACTACTTGCACGAAATTCTAAAGTTGACGAAACCAGTATGATAGACCTGATGTTCACCTGGTCCGATAAAGGCATATTCAACTTTATTTACCTTCTGCCGGCCCCGCAGCTCAACTTGCGTGGACTGGAAACTTTTGATATCGAGAGGTTCGAGAAAGATGCCAAAACAGGCGATCTATTGCTTTTCAAGTCTGATCGCCCGTCGAGTTGGATGGTGCGAGTATTTTTGAACTCACCTTTCTGCCATGTTGGCATGGTGATTCGTGGAGCGTTGCCGTTTGAAACTGACGCAGAACTGCGGGCTTGTGGTTTGATGGATTCTGAGAATTGCATCCGCATTTTGGAAGCGGACACATCATGTTATAATGAGAAAACTGCTTACCGGGGTTATTGTGACGCCTGCGTCATGTTGCACGATTACACGGAAACCTTTCGAGAATTTAGTGACTATTCAGGTGGTGACAAGTGTTTATGGCGATCGTTGCGTTGTTCTGATAACAGGAGGCTGGATGATATCCAGAACACGATCAAGGATTGCGCCTACATGTACGTCGGAACTCCGTACAACACAAATAATCTGTTCTGGCACTCGTTTCTGGGTGTGCGTAAAAAATTAGAAACAAAAACCTTTTTTTGCTCCTCGATAATAGCGACCATATTTGCATTGTCAGGCGTCTTCCACGAGAAAGTGTTGAGCACTTCATATTTTCGATTGGATTGGTCACGTCTGAAAACGGAGGACTGTAAAGACCAAGGAGACATTCCCGATTCGCTATTGAAGGACAACCGCGAGGTCGATTTCGGGCCCATGATGCTTCTAAAAGCAAAAAAGAAGAATTTGTGATTCAGTCGACAGTGCGAAGATATCAATTAGCCAATTGTATACCATTGTTCTGCGTGTGAAACTTTTCTGCATGCTTGCCGCTCTCACGACCATTTTCTTCGTCACAACGTCTGCGACTTTACATCGTCTTCAGCTTGTCCGGACACATTGCACGGAAGTTTCTACCTCGTACATGTAATCAGTGCTTTTATTCCTACTGTTCAATGCTCAGAATAGTACCACCATTGTCGATCATTTCTATTTTTGACGTGAGGCTGGTAACAGTTAATTCAAACACCTACTAATATTAACGATCATGGTTGACTACGAACATGTTCTATATAAAACTTGTTACAAAATAGCTCTCTCGACGAAACTTTCCGATTTCGTATACTGTGTTGTTTGGGTTACAATCCGATGAGCCAGGATGCAAAGAAGACTACACACCTTGTTAGCACTGGACTCGCAGCACAAACCCTCGGGGTCAGCTGTAACAAGCTGCGTACATGGACCAAAAAGAACCTCATCACCTACGAACTTACAACGGGTGGACAGCGGCGATTAGACTGAAGCGCCGACCAGACAGAACCTCTTCCACAAAAAAAAAGCCCGCTCAGGAATTAACAATGTGATGATATCAGATTCGATCCCCATATCAATTAATCACTTATTGTATGATTCACACAGAGAGTTTACCATGTACGATATTTGACACCATTCGGGGATAAATTTCCCGAAACCTGCAACTAATTGAGAAATGGTCCCTATGTAACAAGTTTTATATAGTAAAACATTTGAGTCAACCACGATCGTTAGTACATGTTTGAAATATCGTTACGAGCTCTCACGTGTTCGGATCCTATCTCCATCAAAGATTCTTATAATCGTAAACGTCTAAAATAATTTTTTTTATAGAATTGTCTATATCTATCTCGATCCTATTATAAACAAATCAAAAATCATGTGAATCATAAATAGGATCCGTAGGATCTTTAGGATCCAATGTGATCGATGTGTATCCAACGCGCATCAATAGACACACATAATTCAAATATTTACATAGTCTACCAGTGCGGCCTTGGGTATCATCTCTCTTTTCTCTCTCTCTCTCTCTCTCTCTCTCTCTCTCTCTCTCTCTCTCTCTCTATCTCTCTCTCTCTCTCTCTCTCTCTCTCTCTCTCTCTCTCTCTCTCTCTCTCTCTCTCTCTCTCTCTCTCTCTCTCTCTCTCTCTCTCTCTCTCTCTCTCGACACTTATATTTCCATATCATTACAGATGGCTAATCGGAAAAGAGGCAAGGCGGAAGTATCTTGCGATGATGAAGATGAGGAAGCAAAAATCTGTGTTTACTGCGGCTCAGACAAACCCGGTGGGGGATACAATTGGCAAAAGTTTTCCATCATTACCGTAGATGGTTTTTTGTTTTTGCTGTGTCGCAAATGCTATTGCTCACAGCTAAGCAGTCGTGGTGGTAAGCCTATTTTGGATGCAAACAACAACCTGATTATCCAAAAGATTCCCATCAAGCGTCGCGCGTTGTCTTCATCAAGCAGCTCGTCTTCCAAAAGTTCGTCGTCCAAAAGCATATCCTCCAGCTCTTCCTCAAGCAGCTGTTCGTCAAGCAGCTCTTCGTCAAGCAGCTCTTCGTCAAGCAGCTCTTCGTCAAGCAGCTCTTCGTCAAGCAGCTCTTCGTCAAGCAGCTCTTCGTCAAGCAGCTCTTCGTCAAGCAGCTCTTCTTCAAGCACCTCTTCTTCAAGCACCTCTTCTTCAAGCACCTCTTCTTCAAGCACCTCTTCTTCAAGCACCTCTTCTTCAAGCTCGTCATCATACAGGGAACAGAAGATTAAGGTTAGTACTTAATCAATTGCATCTGCTTATAATCGATTATGTTCATCTATTTTCACAGCAGGTAAGCAACCATACTCATATAATTCTCTAACCCAGGACGAACCTGTTGATTCAGACGACGAGGACTACGACCAAATCATCGACCTCTCCGAATGTGGTTCATGCTGCGACCACTTTGAGACTTTCAATATGGTTGGTTGCAATGCCGGTCATCTCTTCTGTGTCAACTGCATCAATCATTCATTCAAAGCATGCGTCATCGACCAAGGCAAGCAGCGTTTCAAGTGCATCTCGACAACTTCGTGTGAAGAAGTGTTTGACCACCATCGCCTCCAGAATGTGCTTAACCACAACCTTGTAGAGGCGCATTCATTGATGAGTGTTCGGATGGCCATGGGCAATAAGGTATTTTTGTCAGATTTTTTTTCTCGCATATGTTGTCATGATTTCTTGATGGCGCTCGCATATTATAGTCTTATTCTCATCCATCTGCACCACTTAGCTCTTTGTGTGCCCTGGTGCGGACTGCAAGTACACTGCATACACCGACAACAACCCCATTGGCACCTATGACTGCGCGTGCGGCACCAAGAGCTGTCTGCAATGCTGTTCCCCCGCTCACGTAGGCATGACCTGCCAGCAAGCTCGTGTCGGCAAGGATGAGCAGGCGATGCGCGATTCTGGGCTCATGCGTTGTCCATCCTGCATCACACCGGTATGTACTTTCCCACTACTTTTGTGTGTTTTTCAACAGTTTTGTGTTTTCAAATGACCTCAATCGTAACTCTTCACTCACTACATAGGCTTGGATTGAGAAAAATGGCGGTTGCAACAAGATGACCTGTCGGATTTGTGGGGAATTTTGGTGTGCTGTGTGTGATGAAAAGATTGCACAAGACGTGGCTTACGACCATTTCTCATCTGCAACTTGCAAACTTTTTGATGACGACTATGTTGATGATTACGAACCGGACTATGATGATGACGAACACGAACATGATTTAAATGACTATGAGTTCAGTGACGATGATGATGATTTGCACAATATCCATTATAGACATGCTGCACACGAGCCCGCACACGAGCCAGCACACGAGCCAGCACACGAGCCAGCACACGAGCCAGCACACGAGCCAGCACACGAGCCAGCACACGAGCCAGCACAAGCACACGAGCCAGCACACGAGCCAGCACACGAGCCAGCACACGAGCCAGCACACGAGCCCGCACACGAGCCAACACACGAGCCAGCACACGAGCCAGCACACGAGCCAGCACACGAGCCAGCACACGAGCCAGCACACGAGCCAGCACACGAGCCAGCACAAGCACACGAGCCAGCACACGAGCCAGCACACGAGCCAGCACACGAGCCAGCACACGATCCCGCACAAGCACAAGCACAAGCACAAGCGCAAGCACGAGCACAAGCACATGAGCCAGCACATGAGCCCGAACAAGCACAAGCACAAAAAAGCACATGAGCCAGCAAATGAGCCAGCACATGAACCAGCACAAGCGCAAGCGCAAGCGCAAGCACAAGCACAAGAACAAGCACACGAGTCCGCACATGGGCCTGTACATCAAGGTACACTTAATCCAACACTTACTTGAAGTACCGATTGTGATTGACTCACAAGCTGTATTATATAAAAACTGTTACAAAATGGCTCGCGTGACAAAATGGCTCAAAGAAGTGTACATTCGTGTCGTTTTTTCATACGTAGGTACAATGTACAAAGTGTAAGACTTTATTGAGCGGCTGAACCAAACCACGGGGCTTCCATCTTTTCTAGGAGATTGAAATAATTTACATCTACAGGTTGTCACCTTCCAATTGGTTGGAAGGATGCATAAGCGGTGAGAATTTTGATTCACAGATTCGAAGTATGTATTATCCTTGACAGCTAAAAAAAACCTGTTGAAATCGCGAGTATCACGAAGAGACAAAGAAATACAAAGAATACACTAAGATACATAATAGAATTCGATATACTTTTGGGTTTACTAACCACTATAAATTCTATGCTAGAAATACTTTTTACTGTTTGCGCCATGACTCTTTCATGGATATCTGAAAAAAAAAAGATCGAGCTGCACTACACGTGCGTTTGAACTATCGTCGCTTGGCGTGCGTCTATCTGATCTGGTTTTACCAGTCATATAACTAATTAGGATTCAAGACCCACCCACCCCTCTCTTAATTAGTCAATACATACTTCGAACCTGCGAATCAAAATTCTCAACATTCCTAATATTTGTATCTTAGATTATGCATCCTTCAAATCAATTGGAAGGTGACAACCTGTAGATGTGAATTTAAATCTCCTAGAAAAGACGGAAGTTCCGTGGTTTGGTTCAGCCGCTGGAACTAGAAGATATCGAGGATAATACAAGCTGCAGACACATACCTGGACAATAAAGTATTTGCTGAGTTTGCTGAGTTTGCTGAGTTTGCTGAGTTTGCTGAGTTTGCTGGGTTTGCTGGGTTTGCTGGGTTTGCTGGGTTTGCTGAGAACTTTATATAGCATACTTTAACTATATATAATATACATATATATACATATCTTTTTTATAGGTAATTTTGCTGAGTTTGCTGAGTTTGCTAAGAGTTCTATTCAGCATACTTGATCACTGATCAAATTTTTCAATCTGATCAAAATATAAACTATATATATTTGTTTATAGGTAATTGTGCTGAGTTTGCTGAATTTGCTGAGTGTGCTGAGTTTACTGAGAACTCTATGTAGCATTGTCAGCATACTTGATCACTGATCAAAATTTTCAACCTGATCAATATCAACTATAGATATCCCTTTTATAGGTAATTTTGCTGAGTTTGCTGAGTTTGCTGAGAACTTTATTCAGCATATTTGATCATCTAATCCAAATATGAACTAATATTATATATAGATTTGTTTATAGGTAATTGTGCTGAGTTTGCTGAGTTGTATCATACTTGATCACTGATCAAATTTTCCAACCTGATCAAAATATAAACTATCATACTTGATCACTGATCAAATTTTCCAACCTGATCAAAATGTCAACTATAGATATATTTTCTATAGGTAATTTTGCTGAGTTTGCTGAGTTTGCTGAGTTTGCTAAAGCTATTCATCATACTTGATCACTGATCAAATTTTTCAATCTGAGCAAAATATAAACTATAGATATCTTTTTTTTATAGTTAATTGTGCTGATTTTGATAAGAACTCTCTAGTATATTTTTTACACCCGTAAAACACTGATCAAATTGTTCGACCTATGGGTCCCGGTTGATTGAAGTTCGAGTTGTTTTTAGTTGGATGGATGGATGATAGATGGATGGATGGATGGATGGATTGCTGAGCTTGATAAGAACTCTTCAACATTTTCGACCTGATTAGAATGTCAAACTAGGTCCCGTTCGATTGAAGTTCGAGTGTTATCAAAAGGAACAAATTGCCATCTACCAGTTGAGCACGGGGTGGGTGGTGAAATGTATATTGTCATGTAGTTGAAAGACCCAGTAATGTGTCTGCAGCCTGTATCGTGCTCAATTTCTTCAAGTTCCGTCTTTTTTAGTAAACTGAAATTCTTACATCTACAGGTTGGAAGAATGAATCTAAGATACAAATATTAGGAATAATGATCGTTTTGACTCACAGATTATAAGTATGTATTGACTATTTAAGATGGGGTGGGTGGATTCGTCACTGTCCACTTTGAAACTGCGAATGAGATAGCCGTAGAGCGAGGTCCTAGGTCCTAGGTGTGTATTTGTTTATTCTGTTCTTACCAAAATTCTGTATGAATATCTCGCTTCTCTCGCGTGCCCGACGCGATACTGCGATGGGTCATGAATGTTATCGTATATAGCATTGTTATCGTACATACACACATGCACACATACGCACACATACGCACAGTTGGTCGAATCAACTCACAAGGGATGTTCCAACATTCGTCTCATAGTTTTCCATGTCACTTCATAATTTCATATGTAGTAAAGCAATGCCTATTCCAAAATGTATTCATTTTTTTTGGGGACAAGGTGTAGATGAGATACCCTCGAAATATCATACATACATTGATTCATGGAAATTTCACAACAAAGATTGGACTATACGTATATGGAGCGATGAATTGTTTCGTAATGAACCCAATATCAAAGAATGGCACCCACAAATGTACAAGAGATACCTGAGAATGAACCACCCCGCTTTTCAAAAGGACATCATGTCGTTATATATATTAGATCGATACGGTGGATTTATGTTGGATATGGACTGTGTATGTCTGCAACCAATACAAAACTGTGTTGAACTAGAAACCGCAAATGTGCTCACGAGTCAACTCGTCTGCGCTTCCAAGATTAGTAATGTTTTTTTTAAATCTACCAGAGACCTGTATTGTATTGCAAGCCCCAAAGGACACCCACTATGGGCCGCAATCTGCACTTATATTTGTCGTGAGGCACCAGATTATCAGAACACAGTACTACCCTTCAGTAAAGACAAATTCTTTCTGTCTACCGTTGCAGATAAAATGCCTAGTAATGTCTCATTCTTTGCGAATGAGACAAGTTGTGTACGTTTCAAGACACATATAACCAATGCAACATTCTGTTTACATGAATGCCATGGGTCATGGCTTAATTCAAATCAGATTTATCCGAATATTGTTTCATGTATACGAGATAACTCGAATCTTGACATATACGCTCTTGTTCTTTTTATGGTTATTATTGCTTCCATCACAATCAAACTGTATAGTCGTCGTCGTAACAATTCAGGCATTAGATCTATTATTAAAAATTGATTACTTCATTCATTTTCCACGATATTAACAAAACGAACAACATCTTCATGCACTACCCGCACTCTACCACGTCTACCTACACGGTCTACCTGCAGCCGAGCCCGCACGCGAGCGAAATCTTGTTGTCTAACAGGTTCCTGCATATATTGATGTCGTTCAGCTATTTCTTGCTCTTGCCGTGGCTGTTGCTGTCGAAGGACACTATCTGGGAACATGGCACACTTACCCACACCGAAGTGTCCATAGGAAACCTTCTCCGAAATTTCTTCATGACAAACTGCGCACCAGTAGGTGTGACATTGATCACATGTCATTTTGTTGCACCCACCATCCTTTTCCCGAAATACCTTACACGAGGGACACTGTTGAAAACCACCTTTCTTCATCTTCTTGTCATCAGTCGAGTTGATTCTTGCGCCACTGGCATCTTTGCATAATAGCCCAGGGTGCACAGGTAAAAAACATTTCATACAGCTCTGTAGTGAACAATCCATGCATTCAATGATACCAGCACGGTCGTCAACATATCCATTATAGTTGCAATCCGGACCGGAACACGAAAAGAACTATGTGATGTGTCAACAGTTTCATGCCATACCACACACAGACACACAGACACACAGACACACAGACACACAGACACACAGACACACAGACACACAGACACACAGACACACAGACACACATACACACATACACACATAGAGCATGGACCTTTTCTGCAAGTGCCTTCTTGACCACCATATGATCATGCATGAGGACTAGCTTTGGATTTAGAACCATGTTCAGAGAATGAGAGCTGAACCCTGCAGAACACTCCTCGCCCATTGCAAAGCATGCAAATTCTGCTTTTCCTTGTGCAACCACACACATCTCGAACGTGTGATTTGTACATTCTGCACAAAACAAGTGGCCCGCTCGACAGTTAGTCAACAGATGAATCTCGAATTCTCCGCAGCATAATGAACACGATTCGATCCCACGCTTTCCCTTTGTTTCCTTATTTTCCTTATTTTCCTTTTTTTCCTTTTTTCTCTCCTTCTTATGCTTTTTAAGCGTATTATCCTTCTTATCCTTCTTATCCTTCTTTTTCTTCTCCTTCTTAGCCTTATCAGCCTTATCAGCCTTATCAGCCTTCTTACGCTTTTTGACTCTCTACACACCAAAAATGAAGATGTAACATCAAGAACATCAAGAACATAAAGAACATAAAGAACATAAAGAACATAAAGAACATAAAGAACATGAAGAACATGAAGAACATGAAGAACATGAAGAACATGAAGAACATGAAGAACATGAAGAACATGAAGAACATGCAGAACATGAAGAACATGCAGAACATGAAGAACATGAAGAACATGAAGAACATGAAGAACATGAAGAACATGAAGAACATGAAGAACATGAAGAACATGAAGAACATGAACACTTTATTTCTAACGTCAAGAGAATGAACATACCGTTGTCTTAAGTTTCTGGATGATCAGACTATTCCCTGGTCCAAGTACAGGTCGCCCTCCTCGACTTGGATTTTGTGAGCAATAACACTTTCGACACAATGTAAACGCAATGTTTTCAACATAAATTGTCGAGAAGCGTTTCACAGCCCATCCACCACCGGCCGCAGTACTGTTGCAATAACAGCATACTTGATCTTGCGTCACCATCTGACAAATATGATGGCGTCTTAGCGCGTATTCGCGCATGTTTCGTATGCTCATATGCTCGTATGCTCGCATGTTCGTAGGTTCGTAGGTTCGTAGGTTCGTAGGTTCGTATGTTCATGCGATAATAATGAATGTACATTCAATATAAACGAACCGGACAAAAAAGATCTTCTCCAAGATCATCCGAACAATAATTGATCGAACTATAGCAATATAGTCCATAAATAATGGACCATCTACACGCTTAATAATTCAAGGCCTTCGGATAGACCATCCGACCTCGATCTCGACTGTACTTGACAACTTCAAACATGTAAAGGACAACAGTGATTTACTGTTTACATGATGCCCAGGACATTTTGAGGTACGAAATTATAAATTAGGTACGGTCTCGCATACTCGTCAAAAAATTCAATCGTATGAACCAAAAGGTGATGTATTCGCTAATTCTGTCAGATAAACAAAGTCGTACAGGGCGAAAAGGCCGAACAAAGACGAAATCTATGCATGGACGAAATGGCAGATACAAAAAAAAGACCTCACGAAGTCCAGTCATACTCCCACAAGAATTTAAAATCATACGTCGCTCTCACAAATCTCACAAATCTCACAGATCTCACAGATCTCATAACTCTCATAACTCTCATAACTCTCATAACTCTCATAACTCTCATAACTCTCATAACTCTCACAAGTCTCACAAGTCTCACAAGTCTCACAAGTCTCACAAGTCTCACAAGTCTCACAAGTCTCACAAGTCTCACAAGTCTCACAAGTCTCACAAGTCTCACAACTCTCACAACTCTCACAACTCTCACAACTCTCACAACTCTCACAACTCTCACAACTCTCACAACTCTCACAACTCTCACAACTCTCA
>Ga0307978_1001683_pt1 | contig 16201 bp, 12 predicted proteins | sample OrgLakmetage1056_FD_203151 | JGI IMG/M metagenome (GOLD analysis project Ga0307978, IMG submission 203151) | Saline water microbial communities from Organic Lake, Antarctica - #1056 | ecosystem: Environmental > Aquatic > Non-marine Saline and Alkaline > Saline | place: Antarctica: Organic Lake...
ACTACTGCAGCTGGTACGGAGTTGAGTGCAATGCGGCTGGAAAAGTCGTCAAGTTGAGCTTGGGCCAGAATGGACTTAGCGGCATGCCGCCGTCCTCCATATTTAAACTATCGGCACTCCGCGAACTGAGTCTCGAACGAAACGAAATCAACTTTTCTTTTAATGGAATCTCGCAGGCGACGAGCCTGAGGGTCTTGTACCTGTCGGGTATCAATTTGGACACCGTCGATGGTATCGGCGCTGCCCAAGGTCTCGTGGAACTGCACCTCACCGAAAATGACTTGCAAGGAAGCATTTCCGACGAGATTCTGCAACTGACCAACCTTCGACAGCTCTTTTTGAACTACAACAAGCTAAAGGGACGTATCCCAGCTTCCATTTCGTCTCTACAGAAGCTTGAAGAGCTATTCCTTTTCCACAATCGACTGGGAGGCCAAATTCCAGCCGCGATTGGTTCGCTAAAGAATCTTCGTACGTTGGCTCTTTCTGAAAACAATTTCGAGGGGACCCTGCCACCGGAATTGGGTGATTTGAGCAGCCTTGAAGTCCTTGCGATCCAACGAGAAGGCGGAACGAACAGTACAATATCCGGCAATGTTGGTGTTGATCAAGGCGCAAGTGACGATGTTGGACCGGGTCTAACCGGACCACTGCCTGCGTTCGACAAGCTCCCAAGCCTGAAACAGTTGTTCCTTGGCGTTAACAGCCTTTCGGGTAGCATTCCTTCCAATTTCCTCGACGGCATTGCCGACAAGTCAGAGACGATCGAGGTCGACCTTGTGTCAAACAGATTGTCGGGTCCGTTGCCAGCCTCACTTGCACGGTTTGATCGACTCACTCTCTACGCTTCCGGCAACCAAATCAGTGGCATTCCGGACGGCATCTGTCGAAATGATGACTGGATGAACGGAAATGTAGCGACTGTAGGCTGTGATGCCATCTTGTGCCGGCCAAAATTTTTCAGTGCGCTTGGCCGTCAAACGGATAGCAGTTCGGAGTGTGTGCCTTGTCCTTCGGGTACGTCGGCTGATTTCTTTGGAAGCTTTGAATGCAAGGGCGCCGATGACGACACAGCAGAAAGCGAGCGAGCAATTCTGGAAGACTTATACCGCGTAACTGATGGAGATGGCTGGCAACGCAAGGACGGCTGGATGGATCCTGATGTTTCTGTGTGCTTTTGGTATGGCATAACATGCACGTCCGACGACTCGCGATACGTGGAATCCATCCATTTGATGCAAAATGGTCTCAGTAAGTTTTCATGAGACAATGCAGCTGTCTTTTATGACTGGAAAACTATCTCAGTGACTTACCACTCGTCTCCACTCTCCTTTGCAGTGGGTAACGTTTCGGGCTCCATTTACGATTTGCCAAATTTGAAGGAACTCAATTTCGCTTCCAACGATATCAGCCTCAGCTTTTCGAGAATAGCGACAGCCCGAAATCTTGAATATCTCAATCTCGATTCGACCGGCCTATCGTCACTTGGTGGAATCGGTCAGGCCCAGACCTTAAAGCTACTTCACGCTGTTGACAACGACTTTGCAGAATTTCCGCAGGAAATCCTTTCACTTTCAACCTTGCAAATCCTAGACTTGTCAGAGAACGCGATCAGGAGCCTCCCTGCTGGTATGGCAAGCCTGTCCAATCTCGTCTTTCTATCTTGCTCTAGGTGCGAACTGGACGGCAACCTCCCCACCTTTCTGGCATCTCTACCGAATTTGGAGTACCTCCGTCTTGACCAGAATGCATTTGTTGGAGTGCTTGGGGACGAATTAGCAGGTCTATCGAAACTCAAGCACTTGGATCTCTCGAAGCAAGTATCTAGTGGTGGTCGTGGTGGACTTGAGGGAAGCGTTCCGTCTTTTTCGAACTTTACCCAATTGACCGAGCTCTATTTGAATGAAAACCAGTTCACGGGGCCACTCACAGTCGACTTTCTGTCGAGCGTGGACAATACCGGAAGTGTGACTGTGGATCTAACGTCCAATCGTTTAACGGGAGAAATTCCTTTGGTATTGGAACGATTTGAAAAGCTTTCCCTGTACCTCGCCGACAACTTGATTGACACGATCCCATCCGAGTTGTGCACCTTGTCATGGAACGAAAAGTCTGGCTCATCGGCCGATTGCGACTTTATCCTCTGCGACAAGGGAAGCTCTAACGGACTCGGCCGTGCAACAAGTGCCCTCCCTTGCCAGCAGTGCATTAATGCCACGGATGCGCCTACCTATGGTAGCACCGACTGTGGAGATGCAGAGGAGAGGGAAATATTGGACATGATATACCGTGAAGCTGGTGGTCTAGGATGGATCTACTCTGACGGTTGGACCTCGCATGACCATCACTGCACTTGGTTCGGGATTGTATGCTACGAGGGTGGCCTGCGAGACAAAAAGGTTCAGTTGATTGACCTCAGCCACAACAATCTCCAGGGGTCTCTTCCAGACTCTATCTGGAGGCTAGTTTATTTGACAGAGCTCAAGCTGCGTGACAACGCAGTCGATGCATCCTTTGCGAAAATCGGAAATGCCCAAAGTCTCAAATCCCTCATCCTTTCGCGAACGAATGTCAAGTCTCTCGTTGGAATTGGAGCTGCTACCTCCCTCGTGTCTCTTCATTTAACGAGCAACGACATTGGCGGTCCCCTGGCGGACGAACTCTTTGATCTTGTCGTTTTGGAAAAGCTCTTTTTGAACTTCAACAGTTTCACAGGCACTTTGCCGACGCTCATTGGTCAGCTCAAGAACCTTAAAGAAATCTATCTTTTGAATAATGCTCTCAATGGGACTCTGCCCACTGAGCTTGGACGCCTGATCCGTATCAATGTCATTTCGCTCGGAGAAAACAACTTCTCTGGTGAAATCCCCTCACACTTGTCCTCTCTACCGTTTCTGGAGGTACTATCTCTTGAGAAAGAGCAACGAATCCTGTCGGATCAATCTTTCGGTAAAGTTCAGAATCCTGGCCTTACAGGAAATCTTCCCCAGTTTCACCGTGCTGCCAAGCTCCGTGAGCTGTATTTGGGATCGAACAGCCTTGAAGGAACGATTCCTTTGACATTTCTCAAGGGAGTGCAGGATAAGTCGGCGATTATCCAGGTTGACTTGACCTCTAATGGGATCCACGGGTCGATTCCAGCGACTTTGGCTTCTTTTGATGACTTGAGACTATATGTCGCAGACAACCAGATCCACGAGATCCCAGACGAAATATGTGAAAAGGACTGGATGGATGGGCTACTCACCTCTGGCTGCGATGCGCTTCTCTGTCCACCTGGAACGTACAACCAGTACGGTCGACGAGTCAATTCCGAGCCGTGTAGAACTTGCGATCACCGCGGTCTTTCCAATTGGTACGGTCGCACACGTTGCGGCGCCATTTTGCCAGAGACGCTTACCGAGGCGGAGATTTTGGAGGAAATCTACTCTGCAACGGGAGGGACAACGTGGGAGGACACGTCTAACTGGCTCAGTCAATCCCGCTCAGTTTGCTCTTGGAAAGGCATTGGCTGCGAAACAGATGATCAAGGCAACCTTGCTATTACTAAGATTGATCTTTCGTCGAATAATCTGCAAGGATACGTCCCTTCAATCGTCTTTTACTTGCCCTCCTTGAGATCACTGAATGTCGCGGGCAACGCTGTTGTCCTTTCGTTTCGCGATATTGAAGACGCCGCTTCGCTCCAAGAGGTTTTCTTTGGTTCGACAAACGTCGTTTCGATTGAAGGGATTGGACAAGCCACGAATCTTCGAACTCTCAAGATGGACAACAACGCCTTTTATGGACGCACGATCCCCGAAGAACTCTATGCTTTGCGCAACCTGGAAATGCTCGACATATCAAACTGTGGATTCACAGGCATACTTTCTTCGACGATTGGAAGCATGACCAAGATCCAGGTTTTTCGTGGCGCCAATAATGACCTGAGCGGAGAACTACCTAGCGCCATCGGATCGCTAGGGCAGCTTAAGGAGCTCACGCTATCGGAATCCAACTTTTATGGAAGTCTGCCCGGAAGCTTTCAGAGTTTGATGTCCCTCCAGTCAATTTCTCTTGACGCGCGCACCAGGAAAACCGCTGGTTTGAGCGGACCCATGCTTTCTTTTTCGGGGCTGGCTCATTTGAGGATCATTGACTTTGGTGGGAATTCCTTGACGGGTAGTGTCCCGAGCGATCTTTTGCAAGCAGTCGACTCTCCCAATGATATCATTGACGTGCGAGTCGACTCGAATCTGCTGACTGGGTCGGTTCCTGCAGACCTCGCCTCCCGCTTCACTCGACTAAATATTGATCTAACGGGTAACGAAATAACAACAATCCCTGATGGATTTTGCGACCAAATTCCTCAATGGTTGGACGGCGATGTGGGCAGATACTCCTGCAGAGGCTTATTATGTCCTTTGGGCACCTATAATGAGTTTGGTCGTCAAACCTCTGAAGAAAACAGATGCTACGACTGTCCAGATTCCGAGGATGCCCCATACCTAGGGAGCCGAATTTGTCCGTCAGTTCTCAAGGCAGAAGCGAGAGAGATCTTAAAGCTCCTCTTTCAGCAGACGGGAGGACCAAAATGGAAGCGAAAGGACGGCTGGCTCAACGACAACGAGGACATTTGCGACTGGTACGGAGTAAGCTGTCGAGATGGCGGCAGTGTCGAGTCTATTATCCTTGGCAGCAACAACCTGATTGGGAGACCACCCAAGGAATTGTTTGAGATTTTTGAATTGACGACACTTTGGCTCTACTCAAATCCAATCGACGTAAGCTTTCAAGGCATTGAGAACGCCAAGACTCTGACCAGTCTACAACTCGATTCTACTGGTTTGAAATCGTTGAGTGGCATTGGAAACGCCCCTTCTCTGGTGGATGTGGATGTGCGCTTTAACCGGCTGAGTGGACCATTACCGAGTGAGATGGATAAGCTTGTCAACCTGGAGACGTTCTTTTGCGGCGACAACGATCTAAGTGGCCGTTTCCCATCTTTTGCAGCAAATAGGAAACTCACGACATTGCGTTGTGGTGGCAACGATTTTGCTGGGCCGCTTCCATCCTTTAACATCCACCCCAACTTGAAGACGTTGGACGTTTCGAATAACCAACTTGTTGGAGCGATTCCAAAAGACTTTTTGGCAGCCGCCAATCCCAACAAGCCCATCTTTATTGATGTGTCTTCGAATCTTATCTCTGGCATTCTGCCTGGATCTCTCAGCCGATTTTCCCAAGTTACCTTGTACGCCAGAGACAACCGGATTGAAGGCATTGATGCCGACCTGTGTGCTAAAGACTCCTGGAATGGAGGAGACGTTGGCCTCTTTGATTGTGACGGCATTCTCTGCCCCGTGGGCTCTTATTCACCACTGGGACGCGCGTCGGATAACGATTCCAAATGTCTCCCTTGTAAGAAGACTGAATACTTTGGGAGCTCCCAGTGCAATGGACTGAGATCTTCGTCATGGTCGAGCTATCTCGTGTCGCGCTATGTTGTTGCCATTGCTGCTATGGTTACATGTATGCATTATTATTCATAATCACTGTTATATATCACTCTAAACATGCTTTGATGAGCTTCGTTTGTCGGTCGAGATGTCGACAGTAGAGTGTCTTTTTTAGTCGAACGAGTCGCAGCAGTGGTTACTCGCTTGCGCTGTTGCTGCGCTGCTTGTCACAATGAGGAAAGTGAATGTCTTTTACAGCGACCGCCACTGATCGCCGCAAGCTCTTGATCGGATCACACTATGACCGACCTAATGTGTCCGGAAGGCGGAGCCTTGGATGAGCGCGTCGTTGCCCAATCAACGCTAGATGCCGCCGAGGAACAGCTGCAGTCTCTTTGTGCGTCGTATGCTGGCACCTTCGTGTCCGTTGAACGTCGTGGGCGATCGATGGAGCAAGCTCTCCAAGACTTGCAGTCAACTGTGAAGACTGTCGAGTCGAAAGTCTTGAATGCTCAGCAGTCGCTCGAACAAGACGACGATAAGGAGACCTCTTTGGCTGTATTGTCGGAGAAACACAGAGTGCGAAGGAGAACACTCCTCCAGCACTCGTCCCTTTTGGAACTCCTAGAGCTACCTTCCTTGATGGATGCTTGCGTTCGCTCCAATCTATACGAAGAAGCACTTAGTATTGCTGCTTTTTCCAACACGCTGGAGCGTCGGCATCAGGACAGCAACGCTGTAGTTAGTAGGGTCATTCTACAGATTCGTTCACGACAGACGGATCTTCGTCGACACTTGTTGCACCGGCTCAAGTCGCACATGACAATGCCAGAGTGTCTAGAAGTTGTTACGGCTCTTCGCCGCTTAAACTCCATTGATCTGGAACGTCAGTCGGAAGTGGACTTGGAAGCGATTCATAATTCTGCGGAACTGCGCTTGCAGGTGGATTTTCTCGAAGCGCGAGACGCTTGGTTGGACTCTACCGCTACCCATGCGGCACCCGGCAGCGCCTCTCGTGCTGCCGCGTTGGGACCAGTGGGATCGTCGGAACAGCTCTTGGATGCCATTGAACGCCATCGAACCCGGTAAGTTTACGAAACAAGGCTTTGTAACGTTACGTTTATCGTCCGTTCCTTTTTCTAACTCCGTCTCTTTTCTACCACCACCATGTGCACACAGTGTCTTTGAAGTCGCCACGCAGTTTAATGCCATCTTTCGGGCCCAGATTACCCAATCAAAAGCATCAGCATCGCTTTTAAGCATGTGGACGTCGCGTCGAGTTCATTCCTTTCTTAAACTCTTGACCATCCAACTCGGTTCCATGGAAGACTCGGCGTCCTTGCGTGACGCGCTGGAAGCCTCGGTCTTTTTCGCCAGCTCAATGGGTCGTCTCGGAGCCGACTTTACTGCGCAGCTTCCTGCTTTGTTTGAACCCAGAATGCACGATCTGATTGTTGCCTTTTGGAGAGACGGAGCGCAACAGTTGGCCGAGACACTCAAGGTTTGCCGCGAAGCGGGTGTCGCTTCACCGCTGATAAGTCACTCGGCACCTACGGAACCAGTATCAGGTGGCGCTTCTTTGACTCCACTGGACGAGCCACAACCTCCTCCACGTCAGCTCATGGTGTTGCCACCTTTGGCACGATTCGTAAACGCTGTCCTTACTGGCTTGAACGAACTTCGACGATGCCTCTTACCTGGAGTCTTTTCTGCTTTGCGAACCACACTTGACGAAGTGATTGTTTTGGTCCAGACTGAGCTGCAAGCCAATGAACGTGCGGTTTTGGCACCTGGTTTGCGGGGAGAAGCAAAACTTTTGCGAGACTTATCAACACGCTTCAAGGCTGTCTTTGCAGAAATTGTCGATCCGTACTTGCGTGGATCCCTGGAAGCCGCTCTTGGTAACGTGGGACAAGCGGAGCACTTTCACAATATTTTACGGAAAAATGAAAAAGAACCAGAGGAAGAAGTCGAACCCGAGATACTCGAAGAAGAAGTCAAGCCGGAGGAAGGGAATGAAGTAGAAGACATTGTTGAAGACGACGCAGAAGAGGAAGGGAATGCAGCAGAAGACATTAACGAGGACGACGTAGAAGAGGAAGGGAATGAAGCAGAAGACATTGTCGAGGACGATGTAGAAGAGGAAAAGGCGGTAGAAGCTGCGATCGACGAACCACAGGAGGAAGCCTACGGTAAGGGTGATTGATAAGCGACAAAGAGAATGATAATCCACCCTTTAGTAAGTATGTTTGCATGTTATACGTTTTGCTTTACTACGGAGCAATGATTGATAGTTGATAATCCACCTTTTAGTAAGTACGTTTGCACGTTATACGTTTTTCTTTATTACGAAGCAATGATTGATAGTCTACAGGAAGGAAACCGAAACGGAGACTACACATAGTACGGCTTGTTAAGGACCGCTTCAATCCACGGTTCAACGAAAACACGGGTCAAGAGGTAAAATATGACACCCAAAAAAATAGAGATTGGGAGAGCCGGAAGAGCATGATGATAGACCGACAAGAGAACAAGCGTACCACCAAGTCCAGCTAGAATTACCAATGTGCAAGCCGCAAAGGTGGCAAAGCTGTATTCTGCAGCCTTGGCCACCAATACAGAATAGAAGATAAAATCTCCAAGACCCAGACGGATGGAATTGCGCTCCGATCCTTCTTCATCATCATCACGCATCTCCGCAAAGACCTTGCCGTTGCGATCAACCCACAGAATACGCTTGGGGCTGCCAAAGCGGTCACGTTCCAGGTAAACCTTCTTTTTGCGTCTTGTAACATGTTCGAGACGACCTCCATGCAGCGGCATACGCACAGTCACAAGAGCCCGCAACTGCTTTGGCGTGGGTTCCTCAGGCAGGTTGAGAGACGCCTCATCCATATCTGCTTGTCCTTCTTGGAGCAAGGGCGAAGCCGCAACGCTGGCGTCGTTGTATCGCTGCGGATACATGGTCTGCATAGATTGAGCAGGCACGGCAACAATATTCAAGCTGTACACCTTGGCAATCGCCAAAGGAATCTTGACAATGGGTCCTTCTCCAGCCTGTCCGGATCGATCATCCCCAATACCCGAGTTGCCATCCTCCTTGGAAAAGCCAGGCATGTCGGACGAAGTGGAAGTGGGACCGGCAACAGGATCGGAAGCCGAAACCGGTGTCCCCGAGCGGGAACGCGACGCCGTTGGCGTCTGCGAGACACTCGATGCACTCCTTGGAATACCGGGGCGCTTTGCTTCGCGGGGAAGGTCAGCTTCAAACAAGAGGCCAGGCATATCCGGAGAGTCTTCTTGCGACATGAGTTCGACCAGAGCCTTCAAGGGACCACACGGAGTCAACACAGCACAGAGATCATAAATGGCCAGCATGAAGAGCAGAGTCCAGATTGTCCAGTCGTCAAAGTAACTGAGATGCCAGGCGAGAATGACCGAAGTGGCAATCAAGTATCCCTGCGTAACGTATTTTGGAACTCCCTCTCCGTAAAAGATGGAAAATACTCCCACAAGGCAAAAGTTAAGGATGAAGAAGCTAAATGAGAACTTGTCGACTGGGATGTTGTAGATCTGAATAGCCACTCGCAAGAGATTGCCTCCCAATACTCCCAGAAGCGTTCCCGAGCAAAATACCATGTACCCAATCAAACATTTCATGAATTTCATTCTGTAAAGAAGGACAATGACAAAAGTCATGCAGCAGATGAAAGAGACCATGACGAGAGCGTTAGCGAGACTGAGCGCAAGCGTACCGGAATCCGAAGTGCTGTTATTGAGACTCCAGACTTGGTAAGCGTCCGCCATTGCCTGCTCTCCTTCGGCGCGTGTCTCATCCGTATTCACGTAGACTACAGCTAAAGCCGAGAGAATCATGGTCAAGGTCACAGGCTTGGCAATGGCGTAGTAGGAAGAGGAGCTGTAGATGAGCTCCTCCATGGTCATTCCAATCTCCTCGTCGTCTTCGTCCTCACTGTCCGAAATGAGGAGACCATCGCGACTGCCATCGCTTCCGCTGTGATCATCACGTCGCATAATTCCGTCTCTCTCTTGGGTATTAACTGGCTCAGTCTGCAGCGTATACGGTGCAGTATCGGACATTTCTCCCTCCAAGGACCCGTACCGGTCGGGAGGCCCCATTGGGGCAGCGTCCACGACGGTATCGTACCGGCTCATGGTGAAATCAGTTGCTGGTTGTGTCGAATGTTGCTTCTTGTTCAGCGAGAGACGAAAATGGGAGCTTTTTGGCGACATCGCGCAGCTTGCACGCGTGCTAACACGGTTCGGGGACCGGGAGCATATCTTTTTCCACAGCCCGTAGAATAGTTATCATTAGCAAAGACTGAGTCGCGTCCATTCGTGACACAGTTGGACCAGTTCGAGCTCGCAAAAAGATTAACAGCTTTTGCAGCAGGGACAAAATGGTTTCTTTCGGGTAGTCTGGTCTAAGCCGTAAGCCAGGTGTTTGCGAGTCTCTAGCCTTTGACATATGCACTCGAACCAGACACTAGGTTGTACCATCAATGAAACAAGAATCAGCTAGATGGAGGCGTTTGACTCAGCATGGTGAAAGGTTGTATTCATAAACACGGCGAGAAGTAACAATCGGGATAACGACGCTAGTAGTAGGAGGGAGGAGGATACTAGTATCTCCCAAGTTAATAGTTATATGTACGGCTAGAGAGAAAAATAGATACAAGTGACACTAGGGTTACTTTATTATAGTTTACATCGGCGTCGATTAGCTCATTCGGGGTTGGGTGCTTGTCAGCTGCGTGTGTAGTGTTTTTACTGCTCCCCGACAATTTCAGGCCTGACAAAATAAAGGTATGATATGCCTAACAAAGGCTCACGATGAATGGCCGGATGGATCACTTGTGACAAGCCAAATGGTGTCACTCTTCCCGAACACTAGTCGTCTTGTCAGTAGTAGAAGCAGTAGCCTCGTCAAGAGTGGTGTCATTTTCAGCCTCTTCTCTGACGCTGGTACTGCTCATTCTCAAAATTGTTTGCTCGCACCTGGCTTCCCTACCGGTCCCTCCACTCATTCCAGAATCCGAAGATATGGACCGATGGCCTCCATTACGAAGAACACTGTTCGACGAGTCATGGCCACAGGGCTGTCGATCGGATGGATTGAAGACCGGTATTTGCTGCTGAAGCTTTCTGTCAATGAGATACTGAGAACTCTCGGCATACGAGTAACTTTCGTTATCGTCAGCTTGAGTTCCCTTGTAGGAAGTCGACCAATCAACGGTTCTACGTTCTGAGGAGAGTCCTAGATCATAGTCGCCGCACGACGTTGCGAAACAACATCCATACGACGACGAAGCGTCGCCGTAGTACGGAGATTGAGCATTCCCCATTCTACCGCCGGCCGCTTTTTCCTGAATAAGTTTGGATCAATCAATCAAACACACTCTCCAAGTCGCCAACGAAAAATGATGGTAGTCTGGTGGTCCAGGCAAGGAAGCACAAAGCTACGCTCGTGCCTTGATCGCTGATGGACACGATACTTGTACGAAGGCAAAAGCAGAGCAAAATGTGAGCTGGTCGGCTCGACCAACGAACCACGGAGTGTCGGTTTGGCGAGAGGGTCAGAAAATGAAAGTGTGACGTGGCGGTCAATAAGTATATTTTCCGACTTGGCGTTTGGCAGTTTTGGCGGGAAACTAAAGACGAGACGGAGTGAGGTCGACACAACGATGACCGAGCGCTGCAAACCAGTAGTGCTGTGCTTGGATAACAGCGCTACGCTCTACTCCTAACAATGATCTACGGACAATGGTTCCGAATAATAGTATGGAGCGTCTTACTACTCTCATTAGATGCACGCGGATCGACAGTCGGAGCAGCATCCACAAGTGTGACTCAAGGGTCGACGACGACGGACCGAGACGAGTGCACCCTCGCACGGGCATGTGAAATGTGTACCATGAGTGACCAAAAGGATATACCAGAATGCATGGCAACTGGAAGAAGAAAAACACTGACCTGTGTACTGTTGGATGATGAAGGTAAGCCATGCATATCGCACGGCATTCGATGTGGCCCTGATTGCTGCAACGCAGCTCACTGTAACATGTAGCTAACATGCGCTTTCTGCATCTCACGCAACCCTCTCTAGACAACGAGATTGGAAAGCGAACAAAGTATCAAAGCTGTAAGCGGACAAGAGCCGAAGAAGAGTTTCGGGTGGTTCGGCTACAAGTCTTGTGTTTGCTGCTGGGTGCCGTTGCGGTCGTGTCGGTTCGAAAACAAAAGATGGTGAGCGCGAGTCTGTTCGATCAACGCAAGTTGCAAGCCGAACAAGCAAGAAAGGAACGAGAGAGACAAAAAGATCAAGCACAGGGAATAGAGCTTGCTTCAGTATTTTCGGAAGAAACCGTGCCTTTGACTTTGACAGACAACAACCCGTCGCTCGAGGTTGTATAGCGATGCATTGTTGCCTTCACTCTTAATTTGTACTTACTACAATAGGCATCTCCGATACCTCAACGTTGAGCTATGCTGCTTGTAGCTTTGCATATTGTCCACCATCGCCTCGTTCAACTTCTTCCTAGCAATCGCTGGCACGCGGCACCAGCGTTGATTGTCGATATGTTGGCACCCGATTAGCCTTGCCTACTCGTTCTGCAGCCTGAATGCTATTGGCATCCCTAGGGCCCTTAATACCCACTTCTCACTCGATACTGGTACCTGTGGCGATGGAGTGAGCTACTCTATGTTATGGTCGACGTGTTGACGCTTGACGCTTGACTGTAGATTCTATGGATAACCCGAACCTAACGGGAGCAGAAAGCATTGTTAAAAATAACGCTGTTTGGTTCCGATTTTCGTCAACGGTTTTTACCTCTGTTCGACACCTTCTCATCATTCACCACTCATCAGATCGACACTCTGAAAGCTACTGCCGTTGACGGTTCGAGTGCTACTACTGCAGCACCAGGCATGAGCTACCCATCACCGGCCTCGACGGATGAACTAGTGAGCAAGGTTCTTGTGGACTTCAAGACGCATGACTACCGTGGCTTTATCTTTGTTGTCCACGCAACATATGGCTTGATGCTTCTACGATGCACGCGCAAAAAGAACAAGCCTCTGCATTGGCAGCTTCCAGGGGGTCATGTAGATGAGCCAGAGTTTAATAAAGCTGCCGAAGAGAATAGTGACAGAAAGACCCAGCTCTCGGCTGCGGGGAAAATGGGCGCCGCACGCGAGTTGTTCGAAGAAACAGGAATTGATGTACGCAAAGAGTTGGACCGTTTGCAGCCAGCAAATCTTCGCACCAAGACCAAGGCCAAGAAAGGAGTCGAACTATTACAGAACGAATACAAATACCGTTTGTTTTACTTTCTTTCGGTAACCGACACCGACTTTCCCAGCAAAGGTGAAACGCCGTTTGGAACGGACGGGAAACACCTGAAGGTAAGGAACGACTTGGATATTGCATTGCCTTCGAGAAGACTACCTCCACGTCACTATTCTCACTCTTTCTCACGCTGCGAACTGTGAACTATCTGTATAGTTAAAGCTTTCTATTGAGCACTCTGGCTTTATCTTTCAGCCGGAACCACCGCAAGCGGCGGAAATGCTCAAGTTGCATTCCGGTGGAAGAGTATCCGAAGCTTTATTAATGGCCATGGAAGGGAAACCCGAAGCGGATGATTCGGCAAGCAGTGATATCGCTACCCCAATAGCAGAAATCAAGTCGTCCCCTGCACGGAGTCCATACGCGATTCCTTCTCGTAGCTTGAGCGCCGACAGAGGAGTCGGTGACGAGCCCATCGACTTGCTGCCGCCTCCACCGAAAAAGAACATATTTTGTTGCTTTGGCCGTTGATGTCTGAGGCGTCAACTACTAGCTAGTACTATACATAGCCACACCATAACATCCTGCAACAAACTAATTCGTATATACTTTACACTCTGATGCAGTGCGCTGCTGGCATGATGTCCTTGGTCGTTAGTACTAGCTAGGAAGAGGATCGCTAGAAAGAGAAAAATGACTGACTCTTAGCTTGGGCGCTCACTCACCAGTAATCTTATGGTCTAGGATAGTACATGATGTATATAATGCGGCTATGATAGGTCATACGGTAAAAAGAGTGAGTAGACTACGACGTAGACTACCGAAAAAGTAGTTAACTAGTCTAGTTAGCGTAGCGGTACCGGTAGACTACGGTCTACGGTATTAGGAGAGACTGCCGGCAAAGAGAAAAAAAATGAAAAATGTAAAATCAGCTTTTTATGTCGAAAAGCGACACGGATCGGTACACACACAAGGCCCGCTGGCGACAATAAAAAACGACAATGGCTTCACTTCTCGCTTCATGCGTCTTACTCTTCGACTGCATGACATGCGAACGCATCCATAGTCCACAACTCGAGTCGATTCGGCATATCGCCAATTTACCTGCTACTACTAAAAGCCCGACACAGAATGAAGCCCAAAGGACTCTCCCTCAACGTGGACCTCATCAATCGTCAAAGTCTCGACGAAAGTCTGGATTTCCACACGGGTGATACCACCTATCGCCAGGACGGTGTTTCAATTGGGAAAGACTATCTTCGCCTCGAAGGACTCACTGTCACTCGAGGAGAGCTGACGCCTGAGTCTCTATCCTCGCACGAAATCGTTGGCAAAGGTGCTTTCAGCACTGTCCGACGTGCTGTTTGGAGACGAAAGGCTGTCGATATTGAACCTCTTTCTGTCGCCATTAAACAGTTCTCATTGATGGAATCATCCAAGCAGCGACGAGAAATGTTGCTGAAGGAGTTGAGAGCTCTGTGTCGAATGGATAACGAATGTTTGGTGCATCTACACGGAGCTTTTTTGGAGGCAGATGCCGAAAGCGTCACCATGGTCTTAGAATTTTGTGACAAGGGATCACTCCATGATCTGCTTGGCAACCAACATCAGCGGCCCTTGTCCGAATATATGGTTGCTCCCATTGCGTACCAGACGCTGTGCGGCCTCTCGTTCTTGCACCAGCACCGCTTACTGCATCGCGACATCAAACCCCAAAATATCTTGCTGCATTCGAATGGCTCGGTCAAGCTGTGCGACTTTGGAATTTCGACACTGGGAGACCAGTCTCTCAATATGACTGTAGTAGGTACAACAAGATTTATGGCACCCGAACGGTTGCGTGCTAGAACCTACGGCCGCTCCAGTGACGTCTGGAGTCTTGGTCTCGTCTTGTTGGAATGCTCGACTGGAGTAGCGCCCTTTGATGATGTGACGTCCATGGTGGAACTGGTGGTGACTGTGGAAGAAGCATCTGTGGAAGAGCTTGTCCCCAGTAGCCTAGACAAGAACCTACGAGAGATTCTGATTGGTTGCTTGCGACAGGAACCTGGTACGTGAAAGAAAAGAGGCTGTCAATTGTGTCTATGATACCAATCGTCCAACCACTAATTTCGCTCCATACGTTCGCCTATCCTCCAACAGCCAAACGAATCCCAGCGCAAGTTCTTTTGAAATCACCATGGTTCCTACGAACCCATGACATTAGTGATGTGAAGTCAGCTAGAGAAAAGGTGTGCTGTAGTTTAGAAACGCGCAAATAAATATTGAGGTAAACGTCAGCTTAGATAATTAGTCTGCAGGTATTATTCTTACTACTCTGTATTTTACATAAACATTAGCAATCTAGAAACTTGGCAGCAATCAAGAGCTCCAACGCAACCTCGGGCTCAATTGCAAACTCTGGGATACGACTTGTACTGTTGCTGTGCTGGGCCTTGTAGTGCAGATACCGCACTACTCGTTCCAGGATATAGCCATCAATATCAGGGAATCGGATGACATTCTCTTGCGCCTCTCGAAAGGACCCTTCCAGCATTAAGCGAATCGTCTTGCTGCTCGCAATGGCAATTTCCCGATCCAGGAAAAACTCGTGCCCTTCGGCAGAGACCAGCTTGACAAAGATTGTTTCTTCCTCGCTCATTATATATCTTCTGTATCGCTGCTCTTGTTGAGGTTATTTCGCCAATCGTACTCGTGGCCGTAAACTTAACAGAACGTATCTTAGAGACGAGGAAGAGACTGAAACCGTGTGGATGATAGGGATAATAGGTTGGGTGGGCATACAATATACAATGTATGCGGTGCGCTCTTTCATTGTGAAGTGCGAGCCACGCGAAAGCCGCGAAACGGAAAATTCACTGTTTTGGCGCGAAGCGACGAGTACCGGTAGCATCACCACCACCACCCACCACCACCACCCACCACCACCACCAGCCGAGGCATAGATTAAGACGACGATAGAGGGCAGGGGCGAGGCGTCGCTGTCGATAGAATGGTACCATACGGTAAGCGGCAAGGTGGTGGCCATGAGATGCAGCTCCCTTGTTGTGTACTCCGTGATCACAGTGTCGCTCACATCGTCCAATGTAAGGGCTTTCTCCATGGGTAGATCTCCCGTTTCTTCCCTTCTTCAACACCAGCCTGGATGCACTTCAAGTTCCACGAGAATGGCCTTTACATTACCGCACAACGTGGTCGAGGGAACGTCTGCGCAACTGCTCGTTTCCATTGAAGACTACTTGGGACCTGGAGACGGCAAGATTGGCTTGATACTGGCTAGTCAGAGTCCGCGGAGGCAGGAAATCCTCGACATGATGGGTCTAGCAGGACTTTTCGAGGCTGTGCCGTCTCCTCTAGACGAGACAGCATTACAGATTCACCTGATGGAACAGGAGGTTGGCATTGTCAAGATGAACCAGTGTCGGTGGAGCCACACGATTTCGAGGTAAGA
>Ga0307978_1001685_pt1 | contig 16194 bp, 17 predicted proteins | sample OrgLakmetage1056_FD_203151 | JGI IMG/M metagenome (GOLD analysis project Ga0307978, IMG submission 203151) | Saline water microbial communities from Organic Lake, Antarctica - #1056 | ecosystem: Environmental > Aquatic > Non-marine Saline and Alkaline > Saline | place: Antarctica: Organic Lake...
ATTTTTTGATTTTTTGATTTTTGTGGCCGTGCGTGACTTTTCATCGCTGATCACCAATTGCCCCCCGTCGTTCACCTGCTGTCTAAACGTTGCCTACGGGCAGAGCCTGGTAAGATGCTAGCGCTAGTTGTTGGTTGTTGGCTGTTGGCGGCAGAGCCACCAAGAGCACACACACCTACTCCAAAAGCTAGCTCAGTCAATCCCCAGGTTGAGAAAGAACGTGCACCCGAACCCTTCCCGGAACAACAGCAGAAGAACAGACGGAAAAAACATCCCGAAAAGAAAGAAAGAAGCTGAGAGTTGCTCTCTTCCTACTGAAGTGTGACTTCTTCCCACTTTATGGATACAAGCGAGGAGAACGCGAGAGGATCCAGGTGATACCTAAATAAGAGGCCTAACCTGAGAGAGCCTCCGGAGCGCGAGCTTGAATTATCCACAAAGTCGTGATACAAGGGTCAATTCACCAATGTGATTTGACGAGAAGGAAAATACCTGGCTGAATCCCGTGAACGGGTCAGTTGTGGGCGGGGCATCAAAGATTTTGTTGGCGTGACCGCATTGGCGAGTGGAACGGCCGTAACATTGCGTTGCGTTCGCTGAAAGAAGGTTGGACCAAGTTGAAAAAACAATCAAACGATGTAACATCACCAGAAATTGTGGAGTCCAGAGCAACTGTGACGGTGATGTTGAACACCACTGGTGCCACCGTGTTCATGGTCGCGGGAGTCTATCACGGCGAGATCGGTGAAGAGGTCTCCCATACCCGCAAGATGGTGTACGTGAGATTATGGGGTATAGGGAGCCCTGCTGGTACTATTGTGCGTGTGATGCAGAGCAGTATCAAAGTGATCGCGGGTAGTGAGCAGTCGACGCCCGTATCAGGTGACGCGTCCCACGTTTGACACGCTCGACGGTCCATTGCAACCCATAGTTTGGTCAATGTGTGCCGAGGTACCTATTGTGGGAAAGTTGGGCGTGTGGTAGCCTACACACCGTTGATGGTGTATCTGCAGTTTTCTGGAATGGAGCACCCGTTGCGTCTGCTAAAGACAAGTGTGCTGGAGGTGATGGCTCCTGATACCAGAACGAATGATGATGCAGGTGACGAGCAAAGTGAAGCGTCCACAGCGACATGACTAAGCCAAGCGGCGGCTGATGACGTGGCAAGCACCAGATAACGATAATGCCATTGTGAAGTAATGCCATTGTGAAGTAAAAATATAAATGTTTATTTGCTGAAGATATATAGTGGTAGTAAATCCCCAAAGGAACACCGGAAACGGCGTCCAATGGCGACTAAATCAACGAAGCACCCATGACGGCGTCAAGGGTGAGTTTGCCAATACCGCTTGAGTATTCCCGTAGGTAGTGCTGAACGGATTGTGGCAACCACCGAAGCCGAAAGGCAATGGCGTCAATCGAGAGGCCAGCATTGGCCAGAGCCACTGCCGCGGTCACTCGATTGGAATGAGATACCATGAGTTTGGACTTATCGTGATAATAGTCCATTGAGGCAGGGTGAGCAAGCTTGCACACTTTTGGCATGCGCGTGCAAATATCGATGGACCGGAGATACGTGAAAGACCCAGTGGGCGAAACGCGGTTCACACCAATAGGGCATGTCCGAGGAACACGAAGTGCCAACGCCCGCACGATGATGGATATCGCGGCGAGAACTCGGCAGAGAAATTTGTGACCCGAGCGACGAAATTTTCGAATCGTGAAATTCCGACTCATGCACCGTGTGGCCTAGCTAGCCGGTGGAGGTCGTGATGAGCAACCCCGTGGCCCGCTTTGGTGTAAAACGAGAAGTCACAGAACATAAAAGCAATGGGCGTGTTGCGCCAATCCCCAGCATCGAGACTGTCCGGCACTCTGGAAAAAGTGCCCTTCCGTGCTGCTGTCGTTTGGGCGTCGCTGACCCGTGAACCGGTGAGGACCCCAAGACGCGTCCAGTCAAAGATTGCCGCTTCCATATCAAATATGGTGGACGTGTCCTTGGATGCCTTTGACAGAATGTTGGTGAACATGTAATCAAACATCGCGGAAGTGAACGCTTCGCGTTTTTCCTTCGGTTCAGTCCATGTTTGGCGAGACGTCAGTGTGTCCGACAAAAACGGATGCAGTTTTCCTGATCCATCCGCGGCCAAGATGTCAACGACTAATTGGAGGCGCACGGGTGCTCCAGCGCCCAACCTCCCAGGCCGTCGTAAGAGTCGTCCAAGATAGGGGTCATCGTCGGTGAGCGGGGGATCAGCAAACCAATTGGACGCGTCCAAAGCTGGTGGTGGGACGCTGGTTCTAAAAAGGACCGTTACAGGTGGAAGTTGGCCATAGCGTCTTCGGGTATTCGTACGCAAGACGTGTGCCACCAGCGTTTTGTGACGCGACGCTTTTGTTTGCGAATCGTATCATTCAGCGTGTATTGTAAGCGGAGGGAGAGGAACGAGTTCATTGGGGACACGAACGCTCCGTGGCAAACAAAACCAAGCGGGCGGGCAATCTGCCGGGTGTCAGCTGGGGATTTGCTCCTGCCAGAGGACCCAGCCAGTCAATGTCAAACAGAGAAGCTAACTGCGCACGCTTTTTGTCTGGCCACTGCACGGTCATTGCTCGGCGGGTGTCAATGTGGTAACCTAAGAAACGCAAATGGTGAGAGACGTGGGGAGACCATTTAAAAGGGTTGAGGCATGGAGTGCGCCTGTCTTCCGAGGGGAAGCCGAAGACCACATATGCCGATAGGATGCTGTTGGTGATGGCACCAACCATGCAATCGCGCGTTTGGGCGATTCCGGTGTCGTCGACAAAGCTGGAGTGCGCGTACCGACGGGTTAGGTCCCGTAGTAGGAGGGCCGCTCCTGGGTTGACGGTGTCAGTAGTGGCGCGTGCCATTTGACCTGCTTTGCGAGGAGTGGGCGGTGTGGACAAGATGATGGTTTCCGAAAGTTCGGTAGAGGCTTCGCCAAAGTCCCCAGCAGAAGCAAGATGGGCCCGGAGCTCCCCTGGGATCATGTAAAATGACGGTGAGTTTTTTCGCCAAAAATCATGCCACACGGAATGACCAAAAATTCCTGAAAAACTGTTGCCCACAGTACCGCCATGTCAGGGTGATAAAGGAGGCAACGAAAGACTGCGGTGATGTCGTCAGCTGACAGACAAATTTCGTCCACTGGGTTGTCAATCCGAAGATTGTAAATCCAGATCAGGAAGCAGTTAAGCGCAGTGCCGTAATAAATTGGCGGATTTTCGTCCGGAAGCCCTGGTTTGTCGGGACGGCCGGTGTCGGGAAGCTGTGTGTTCGCGGCGCCGTCATCCAAGATCACTTCATTCGGGGTGCCACCATCCAGTATGGTGGACGGATCAACACACATACGCCCTTCGTCTCCGGGTCGCCCCTTGGGTGGGACCCAAGTAATCAGCGCAAGGAAGAGACCGGGAATGAAAGCCCACAAGAAGCGAGGGAACAAGATGTGGTACGAGAGTTTTTCCTTTTTCGTAAACTTCTTCCGAACAGCCTCAAGAACGTCGGACGCGAGGGAGCCGTTGTCGTGGCGTTCTCGCTTGCGGACTGACTCAAACTGGCATTCGAATTGTTTGGCGAGAGGAACGCCTTCGGTTGCAATGCGAACTGCGCGGTCAAAATCCACTTCGGGGTAGCCTGGTGGGATGGACGCAAGTCGAACACTGTCAACAATGTCAAAAGTGGCATCCCAGTCCCGATGAGCTCCTATGTACTCGCCGCCGAGCCAGCGAATGAAGTCGCCATAGTTGAAATTAAAGCGGAGCAGAGCAACGGCCATACGGTAAGCACGAAATGGGCAACGAGTCCAAGGTCGGGCGAGGGGCGTGCAACAAGGATAGGTCCAAGCATGCCGCCGCCACGCGTAGGTGCGCGTAGGGGCGCATTGGTGGTAAGGCGTCGGCGAGGACACAGCGGTCCAAGGCCGACAGCCAGTCCCAGATTAGATGTGCAATGAAGTACGGGGACGGCTGTGTGTGCCGGGTTGACAAGAGTGGTGAAACTTTGCCAAAACCGAACCGGCGACGTCGATAACTGCCGGGACCAGGCGGGAACAGGCGAGTGTCCCCCCAGAGCGGGTGGAAGCGCGGGTGGGCCTGCTGAAGAGACGCTTAGTTGTCCACGGATAGGTAAGGGAATACCCATATAGGGATGACGGAGGGGAGCGAGCCTACCATGGGGCCCAGCTCAGGTGCGAACAGTTCGGTGGAGAATAGGGGCCATACACCACGTGGTGAACTTGGCAGCGGGAGACCGCGTTCTTCCAGTTCAAGATGGCGTTGAAGTTGGCGAACCGTGATCGGGATGGCGGGATGGCGGGATTCCTGGGAACAGGAGGTATCCGGAGGCTTGCCACAGACGAGGCAGCGTAGTCCGCAATGAAGGACGCGATGCTGTTGTCTGCGCAAGGACAAAATAAAATGAAGTTTAAGTTGGATCAAAATGCGTTTCATTTTATATATAATATTGAATGGATGGTAGGCTTTAGGCCATGAGAGCCGACAAGGCTGGGGTAGGCACTAGGGAGCCTTTGACCGGCGTTATCTGAAGGAAAGTCCAGAGTGGTTGGAGTTTCGCTTTCGACCATCCGTCGGTGGAGGTCGATATATCAATGTGGTGGCGGTTGCAAGGTTTCCGTCCAGTTAGTTCACCTGGGCGCGCTTTGATCGTGCCATCACAACCACAACCAATGCCGGTTGCATCGATGATATAGGGAAAACAAATATGATGCTCCTCAATGGTGGGGAGCGAGATCAAGGGTCCTTGGTGCCGCTATAAATCATCTGGCCAATACCCTGGGGGTATTTGGCTTTTCCCGACACAGTCCAACACACAAGGGGGGCCTTAGCCTTTAACTTACTTGGTTGTGATACTTCTGGAATCGACGTCGGAGGGAGCTGAGCGGGAACAACCGTGGTAGCGGTGGTGGAGGTGCCGGTTGCCTTCTGGCGTTGTTTCAGCGCCGCTGCCGCTGCTTTGGCTATGACGGTTGCTGGATTGTCGGGGCCTTCGGCGGCCTTACGCTTCCTGTCCTTGGCGGACGCTGCTGCTGCTGCTGGCGGGGTAATGAAGCGCATGAAAATCGGAGTGGTGGCTAGAAACGCTGCCGCCGTCGGTGAAGCTGTCGAGGTGAGCGCCGCCGGACTGAACCACGCTCGGAATTGGGTGTGCCACTGCTCCAGCTTCGTGTGGAGGTTGGCACCATCATAGGTGGTGGCACCCAGCACCACAGGATCGGCGCGAGCACGGTGGGCCTCGGGGGCTGCCACAAAACAATGCGCTTTTGGATTCAATGGAGTGGCCCAATCGCTGAATATCTCGAACAACTATCCCACATGGAAGAGGAAGACGAACGAGTTTTGGCGACCACGTGTCGGGTTCGCGCGAGCGCTCGAATCCCAGGCCGCGGTGGTACGCGGTTGGGCCAAACATTGGGTCACTTGCATGAGGAGACCCGCAAACCTGGCACGAAACATGAACGGTGACGTGTCCGGAGAAAGATGAGGGTAGAGCGCTGGATCCGCAAAGATGCAGTGCAACAACCAACCGAGATTTTGGACAATGGTGACCATGGATATGGCGGAAAACCCCGATGAGGGGATAACCACCGCGCCATTGTCGTCGACCAACGCAATGAAGTGGAACAGTGTGAGAGAGTCCGGCAGCTGGTCCATTGCGAGTAGGCAATGGCCACTGGTGTATGATCGCAGCATTGTGGAAGAACGCTGGAACATACGCCGGAAAGAACGCTCCCTCAATTGGGTCCATGGCGCGTGTGATCCGGTGCCAGTTGAGAGATACGACGTCACCTAGTTGTTTTTGATGGTGGAGTTCAGGACGTTGGCACACCAAGCCATGCTCACGAGACCTGGGAGAGTGAGCCAGAGTGGATCAAACGGAAGATCTTTGGCGGCCGGATCGGACGCGAACAGACGAGATTCAGCCGGAAGGCGGAATGCCCCAATATGGGCAAGGACCGACAGCGACTTCCGGAGCGACTGCTGGACAAACGCTTTGCGCGAGAAGCGCTGCGAAACAGTTGTCTCTTCATCATCCGGAGAGTCGAAGACATAGGCATCCGCGGCGCCCAATAGCACCGCTGCGTCGTGCTGTCTGAGTGCTACCGACGATTCGATAGGCAAGCACCACGCGGACACTAGCAATCGAGTGGTCACTCGATGCTGGGACGGAGTGAAAGTGGCTGTTGCGTTCGGCACCGCTGCGGGCTTCTTAGAGTTGGCACGCGTGTGAGCTGGGGGAGAATCAACCACCTTCACACTGGACAACGTGACCGAAGACGACTCCTTTCCAAAGTCCAAGACCATGCCTGACCTGAAGTCCGCCGATGGCGCTTGTTTTTGGGACGATCAACGTTGCGGGGACTTGTCAGGCGTCGTGGTAATCGCATTTCCGAGCATACTCAGGAGTATCTGACAACGAATGGCAAGGGAGACCTGGGAGCCGGATGTGGCTCGGCTTTTTGGCGAGCTCACGCTGGATAGCTCCGCTTTGGACGTGAGCTTGCTGAGCGACGGAGGGAGGTTCGGATTGGCCGGCACCGTGAACGACACGAGGGTCCTCACGTTGCTCGGACAATGGACGAGATCCTGCATGGCTTGGAAGCCGTACTTGGACGCCCAGGCAAGAGTGCCCGGGTGAGCCAGGCGATAGAGGAAAGGTTGCATGGCCGGGGACAGATCTCCAAGCAGAAGCGCACTGTTATGGCGAAATGCCGCCAAAGCGCGAGCTTCAAACTCGAGGAACTTCGGGAGCATTTGCTTCGTTGCCTTCGCGAGGAGAGCATCCCGGAACACACGATGACGAAGCAACGGGAAGACATGTTGGAAAGGGTTGACCGTGCCGGGCAACCAGGTGCTTTCCTGATTGGTTGGCGGGGCATCCCCAATCCAGCGGAGCCAGTCCGGTTGAATCTGCTGGACTGAACAGGTGTCCATCACGAAGGTATCGGGTGCCAGCGACTGGGCAGCAAACCAAACATCAAAATAGGGATTGATCATCCAGTCCCAACAAGCATCAGTGATGCCGGACCAGAGCTTTAGCGCTGACATATGCGCTTGGGCCGACGACATGGCGGCTGGGTGAGCTACAAAACCCAGCGGTAAGCCGTGATTTGGAGGTAGCGGAAGCGCTGAAAAGTGGACAAACAAGCCCTCCATGGGGGTGTCCGGGTTGTCGGATGAAAACAATAACTGGGGCGATTCCCCTTCCGGTAGCGCTGGGTTTCCCGTGGAGAAGCGGCCGCTGCCGAGATAATCACGAGCTTCAACGCCTGGAACGAGTCCAAAGCGAGAAGAGTGTCGGCGCTGCCCTCGATCAATTGATCTACAGCAACGCCGGCGTTAGCGTTGGCCCGAGTCGACCGATGAGTACAAAAACCCATCGGAAAACTCAGGGTGGGGCAGCTCACCACATTATGAGGCCCCAGCGTCGCTCCGACACCGAGAGACAGACGAGGCACTTCCTCGTTGTCCCACGGCACCAAAGGAGCGCCCAACACGATCAGGAATGGCTTCATTTTTGTATTCGCCGGTAAGGCCATATGAACCACAGCCAGGAATGCTCCGACTTCCTCTTGCCCCAAACGAACCAGGCGGTCCGCCGGGGAGAGAAACGTGCCATCATGCACGGCCAGACTTATGCACAGTGCTGGCACCGTTGCTACATTTTCCTTCCCTTTCGCAGATACCGAATCCGTAGACCCGTCCGCAGAGGATAGGGTCTCCGGGGTGCCTCCCAATTGGGAAGCAAGGCCTTGGGCCGCGATGGTCGCGTCCTGAGGCTGAACAGAAGCCCACGAACCTGGAAACGAAATTTCCGGCGGCAGCGAAAGCTGCGCGAAGAATTCCGGCCCACTATCCGCAAGATCCGACATGGTGCACGAAAAAAAAAACGAGACCGAACAAACACAAAGCAAAAAGCTCAAGGAAAGTCTTAAAGAGCTCAAAGAAGGTCTTTCTTTCGGTTTGTTTAACAAGCCGAAAGGAAGACAAAACAATGATCTCAGTGTCTCTCTTGCTGCAGCCTCGTGCTGCAGCAGCGGTGCTGACCCCTGGGACACCCGACAAAATGACTCCTTTTGGTCTTTTTGAGATTTTGAGGCAATGCGATATATTTATGACGTCACATGAATGACTGCGGGCCCCAAAATATTTGAGACTCCGCGACAAATGGCGACAAATGGCGACAGATGGCGACAAATTAATCATGGCGACAAATGGCGACAGATGGCAACAAATGGCGACAAATGGAGGCGACAGATGGTGACAAATGGAGGCGGCAAAAGTGGACGACAATTCACCACGATCACGATCACGATCACTTGTCACAGGCAGGCGAGTATAGAGAAGCAATTATAGTTTGGGTACGTAGTCCAAGTTTCGACTATTTTATGATTGTCTACGCATTTGTTGTGTGACGTTGCCGTAGCTTTTCACGCTTCTGCTCGAGGAAAAAGAGGAACTTCTGACGACGAGATTCTTGATAGATCCGATATTTGAATTTCTCGGAGTCAAAGGCCATGTACTCGATGCGTGTTCGTTGTAGCTCTGAAGGCGTCATTCAGGTGTGCTTCTTGTCCTTGACGTCATCCAGAAGAAATTGCTTTGCAACCGAAAGATCGAAGACCGGTTCTCCACGATGATTGTGTGTCTGTCTTGGATAGAGCAATCGATCATGAGCAAGCGCCTGTGTTTCCCTTTCTGACTGATTGATCCTTGCCTTCACCTGCGGGCTTAACCGTCATCTTTTATAGAAATACACACCGATGACTTTATTTTATCTAGTACGCGGGCCGTTTTGAGAGGGCTTGCGACATCTATAGTCCCTAAAATCAAGACTGCGGTTGAAACTTCTTTTAGTTAAAAGAAGATTCATGTGAATCTTCTTTTAATAAAAGTAGAAGTAGAAGAAGATCTTCTTTTAAGTCTTCTTTTTAGTCTTCTTTTAAGTCTTCAACTATTAGTCTACTAGCTCCATCAGGGCGAAAAAACTCGGTCCGTCTTTTAACACGAAGAAGCACGTAGAAACGAGATTTTCTCGCGTCATCGCCTTACAACACGTGTGGTGTGTCACCATCGAGAGCAGTCGACCATGGTGGCAAGTGAGATCTGAACCAAAGGTGTATTGATGTAATAAAGCTATCACTAGTTCAAATGTTATGTCTAGCTGTTTATTATAACTGTGGTTGATAGTTAACGATGCCATTCATGTATAAAAAGGCCCTCTCCGATGACAGTGGCTCGTCTCGTATCGACCGTTGTTACCAGCAACCCCCTCCATCAAGTCTTTCCTTTTGAATGAGAGACTTCTCTCTCTCCAAATTCAATCATATACTCTCGAAGCGGTTCCCCTACCCCTCTGTGAATGTCACATCCATTGTATTGCCTCTCTACGTCGTGTTCAGGGGCACCGTTCGATCGGTCCGTTGTGTCGTCAAAGGAAAGTACCCGTTGTCAAACTGTTGCCTGTTGCCCATTCTAGCACCTCTTTGGCCTCCATACCCTCCCTCCAACCCATCACTTACAACCGCAGGGTAGTATGTATCACATCTATATATCAAGCCTTTACCGCTGACTAGACAGAATAGGTCTTTCGTGGGGGTCCCGACAAGGGACGGCCATTTCAGCTCGCCATTCTCGTCTAACTCGTCAATATTTTTCAGAGCGCTTTCTCAGCCAGAACCAATCCCATTCCAGCACATCCGCTTCATATTCGTCTCCAAAGGTTCCAAAGATGATAACATGACGCCCACTTATTGTTTGGATGTACTCGGGGTCGTCAATGGCCAGTGGCCATCGACGGTCTCGGTAGCAAACGGTCCTACGTAGTTGAAGACTTAAAGTAGATCTTCTTTTAACTTAAAAGAAGATTGAGTCAATCTTCTTTTACTTAAAAGGAGAAGAGTCAGGCTGACGTGGATAGGATCTTGGCGCACTTGTCAAATATTGGCGAAGCGCCAGGAGCGCTTTATTCTTTCAACGGCACGCCAGCACGAGAGGAAAAAAACGGTCACGAACAAAATGAAGTCACGGTCCCTGCTTCCGATAATCTTTCAGACGCGGTTCGAACTGGCTAAAAACGACACCTACAAATGCGATACTCTCTCCAAGCCTCCTTTGCCGACGTCTAGTCCTTGTCACAAGAAAGGACCCTCGCCTCCAAATCGTCCATGAGAACCTGCCTTGCTGCGCTGTTTCTCCAATCAATCCAGTCAGGGTTTTTTTTGGATTGGGGCATTGTAGCTACCAGAAGAGGAGGCAAGTAGCTTCAGCGGCAAGTGTTGAAATTTTGTATTGTGGCGCACGATGCCTTCAACGACTTTCGCAGGTGGTCTGCACACGCCTCCCCTTCTCAAAAGACTCCTCCTCCAACGGATGATAATTAGCGACCTACTTTAGCCTTGAACTTTTCATTTGTTTAGTTGTCATCCACGATTATACTTAGAAACACACATGAAGCATTTCTGAATGTACATATTCGTACAGCTCGCTTCCCCTTCTCGTGAAAACGTGTACAGTAGTTAATCGGCCCTGTTGTCGTGGCTGGCGTCAAGAGCCGTCAAGAACGTAGCCATAAGTCGGCGGGAAATATCTTTCTCTTCACAAACAGACACGACGCAATCATCTTTTCCAGATACTTTGTAACTGCCGGGAGTAACTGTTCCACTCTAGCTGGCAGAGGACTACATGAATTTGGTTGTTATACAAACTGTTTCATTCGCACTATGGCTCTTCTCCCCTGGTTTTGGCCGATCAAAGGTGTACGCTCATGGTTACGGATATTCCTGGAGCTAAACTGGAAGAGAAGGACAAGTCAGAAAAAAAGGGTTTCAAGGGTTTCATGGTGGCGCACCACTTTCTCTGGACTTACCAAAAAAATGCAAATCTGCTGTCTTCTCACTTTGGCATTAGCGAAAGGGGCTCACGAGGGGATCCAGTGTGGAGCTGGATTGCGAGAATCGCAGCCTTGAAGGCTGTGAAAATTGTAAAGGACACTAGCGCCACCGACATTTTCATAATGACGCTGGACGGCACTGACTTCAGAATGTGGGAGACAAAGCACCCGACTTTGAACCAGAACCCGCAAATGTGCTCTAAGAAATTCAACCATGCCGCGGTCAAGTACGAGATTGGTCTCTCACCCTACAGAAACCAGATTATGTGGTTGAAAGGGCCAGTGAATGGTGGGAAGCATGACATGACATTATTTCGTTGCGAGTTAAAAGGCAAGTTAAACGAAGAAGTCCCTGAAAGAAGACTCGTGATTAGCGACAGGGGCTACGCTACGAGTCGAGCTGACGAGGGAATGTTGGCAATCCCCAATGCAACCGATTCAAGAGAGTTGAACAACTTCAAGAGTAGAGCCCAACTCCGTCAAGAGACCTTAAATGGGCGGGCGCCTCAATTTTTTTCGATGCTTGTCGGATACTTTTCGCCATGGAGTTGCCAAGCACAAGATTGCTCTTGAGGCGGTTCTCGTTACTGTCCAGTACCATATGGATAATGGATCCAATCTCTTTGACGAATAAGCAAGTAGTACTATCTTTTACGGTATAAAAAATATCTTTGCCGCCACTTGCAACTATTACGCGGGTCTTCGGTTCAAAATTGTTGGCAGTATCGTGACCCTTTTCTCGATCCATATATACCGGAGCGCGATAAAAAGAGATGCTATGCAGTCTCTATAAGTAATGTCTTTGTAAATTTGTCTCGATCCGCTGGTGCTTTGGTTGGAATGGTTGGAATGGTTGGAACGAGAGTGCACCATGGTGGCTCGGCAAAGGTCGTCTCGCACGGAAGCGGTTGCAGTTGTACAGTATTACAGTAGTAGTCAGATTTTTGCGGATTCGATATGCTTATTGTTATGCTTATTGTTTGCCACGTGAGTTCACGTAATTGCTATCTATTACGATGCGTGGAGGCAAGGTGCCCATCCCTTAATAATTAACGAGATTGGCGGCATTCCGTACTACTTTACCTAGATACAGCAGTACAGCTGTACAGTAGGCAGGTAAGGCATGCCCACTGAATAGTTTACAGTATTGTAACTCGTTTACACATATCATATACGACGTATTTGAGACCCCGTGACAATGGCGACAAATTAATCATGGCGACAGATGGTGACAGATGGCGACAAATTAATCATGGCGACAGATGGCGACAAATGCCAAAGGTCTCAAATATTTTGGGGGCCACAGTCATTTCTGTGACGTCATGCATAAATCGAATTGCCAGAAAATCTCAAAAAAACCAAAAGGGGTCATTTTGCCGGGTGTCCCCGGAGTTGAGTGTGTGGCTCTGAAAAAACTACGAGCTCTGCGAGCTCGTATCCTCCCTTCAAATCGTCCACTCGACACACTCGATCTGAGCCGGACCAGCAGAGAAAAATAATTTCCGTAGAAAGAAGACACAGAGCACGTGTATCGCATCTGTTATTACTTATTACTGTACAAGCATGAAGCACGAAGCAAGTCCAGTACACTAGAAGTGAGACGTGAGAGTGAGACCATGGTGCAAAATCCATTAGCCAAGGACTTCTGAACACTGATAAGGAGTGAGTTAGTAGTCTACTAACCACTAACCATGCCGTATTCGTTGGGCTTACGCCGACGGCCCGAGCGTCTCTTTCGGCCGAATGAAAGCCCATCGTCAACGCTTCCAATGGCGGCGTCGCCCGACAAGGCCAAGACAAACATGCTTTGGACCTTTGCTCGAAGTTCACGGTCAGAGGCATACCTTGATCGATTCGTCACTACCGTATGCATGATTTCTGCTTTAATCTTTCTCTTGCAGGTTCTCGCTGCTCTGGATGGAACGCTGAGGGGAGTTCCGGAAACTATTGTCTTTCCCTCCCGGAATGCGCAGACTCTTTTCCCCAACCAAGTCGGCGTCGCAAATCCGCCATTCTTGGCTCTACAGTTATCCAGTAAGCATAGCAAGGAAGAGTCAGACTATGGGAGCTTGACAGTAGGATCCAGTAGAAAAGACTCCTTGGAGATGAATCCAGAGGTTGACTATTACCGTCACGAAATGTATCGACACCAATTGCTGGAAGCCATGAATGCATCGCAACCAGTCTTGATGGAAAAGTACTGGCACAATGATGAGCTTGCTGGGACTAAGCGTCACTGTTATCGAAACAATTGGTCGCGATCCGTCCGGCCAGTGTGCAACAGCTTTCACGAGATTCACATGGAACTACCCTATACGCAACAAGGCGCCTCGACGAACATTCACCAAGAAAACAACATGTTGTTGCGAGCAAACGGTTCCTTCTTTCACGTATGGCTTCTGCTACGACCCCATTTTCATAATGAGATCGTGGCATTCAAGAGTTTTCGGTACAAAAATCTCTTTCCAATCGATGCTGTCGATTTTTACGATGCGCAGAGAGATGCAATCATTATGGAGCGACTTACTTCCAGCGACCGTATCATGAATATATATGGGTATTGCGGTATCACGTCCATCACCGAAGCAGCCGCGACCGAGCTGGTAGATGAAGTCATGCCGATGGGTGGCTTCATTTCCAAGGAAGAACTCGCAAAGCTAGAGACTGAAGATGTAGTGCCGCTCAACAATCTGACCTTGATAGAAAAGTTGGATGTAGCCATTCTCATGGCGGAGTCACTCGCCGAGCTACATGGGCATGAAGGAGGTGTAATTGCTCACGGTGACGTATACCCTTCGCAATGGCTGCGGACGCCGGGCGGCAAGATAAAACTGAATGACTTCAACACGGCAGAATTGCTGGATTGGGACCCCTGGAATCAAAGGTACTGCACAGTCGAGCGCTGCCATCAAAACTGGAACCGCGCTCCGGAAGACTTGACTTGCGGCAAGTGGCCGGCCAATGAGGGAATCGATACGTATTGCATGGGAAACAACATCTACACGCTGTTAACAGGACTTTGGGTGTTCTACTGGTCCGCGCAGGATAATGAGCATGCTGTCATGATGATGGTCCTGTTTGGCCAGCGAACGTACGTCAACCCGCGGTATCGGACGTCGAGTTTGGTAGAGCGCAAACTTGTCGAGCTTATGGAGGAGACTTGGGTCCAGAATATCGATGAGAGAATCTCAATTTTTGATATCTTGCGGCGACTCCGTGAGATCAAGGAGTTGTATATTCAAGAGCTGCGTCAAAGTAGTGTGTCGTAGCCCGTAGACGCCAAAACTTTCGCCAGCTAGCCACCAGCTGGGGCCCAGTGAAGTGTTTGGTTGATGCTGTCTACCACGCCTGGCGACTAATGTAGTCATAACCTTCGTTGTAGGAGGTATAATTGTTAACAAATAGACATGCAGAATATAATTTAGATGGGTACCGGTACGTTTCCACAGATTATTCGGAGCTGGAAAGGTTCGACTCCTCTTTCAACGCTTGGGTTCCGTGACCTGTGTCAGCCATAGCAATTTCGTCTTTTCCATCTCTTTTTCTAAACCATCCCTGGCATTTGGCGACAACGCTGTCGATCAGGGCGGTCGGTTCTGCGGGGCCGAAGCAGTCGGTCAAAACCAAAAAGACAATGAAGCTGCCTGCAGTCGCCTGTAGAACTGTGAGGAAAAGCACGACGGCAAATTTTTGAAAGAAAGATATCACTGTAAAGAGCATGATAGTTGCTGCACTGATGGTCGTAAAGCCAGCAGCCAGAATCGAAGGCCCCATTTCAACGAGAGAGTACAAGGTACGCTCGCTGCGGGCCACATTGCCTGGTAAGGAGCTGTACGAGTGGGCGAAGTGGATAACGAAATCACACGAGATTCCGATCAAAATCGCAAAGCAAATGGATTCCAAGAATCCAAGCGTCCAGCCAATCGCGACAAGTGTTGCTGTGACGGAAGCCAAGACGTAACCAATGGTCACGGTCGAAAATATCGTCAACACCACACTTCGTGACGAGAAAAGAATTACTAGAGCTCCCGTACCGATCGCAATCGCGGCAGCCGTGTACGCAGTATCAAGCATGGATCCGTTCGTGTCGTACCACCAGAAATCTTCCGATGTGTGGTATTGGTTCGTTACTCCTCCTGGTGCGGTCTCTGCGTTCAGCCAGCTGTCGATGTCTTTCCATTCTCGGTCCAAGTCGCCAAAAGGACTGTCGAAACGAACACGGCTACTGAATGGAAAATACATGATCTCCACCTTTCCATCTCGGGCGAGAATGTTGTTCTCCCCAATTTGTTGGCTCCACTCGAAGACACAAGCATGGAACTGGCCAGGTGCGACAGGAAGCTCCGTCGCGTCTCCACAGTTCTCAACGTAAATCATGTCAGGGGAGGTGCTGTTGGCTTGATCCCGCAGCCAAGCGTCGAATCTGTTAATGGGACACTCATAGTCAAGTTCTGTTCGCTTGGCCCACTCGTTGTTGTCAAAGAAGCGGCCGCAAAAGTCACGCAGGTAGACTTGTGCTTCTTCGCTAGACGGCTCGAAGGAATTGTCCAGTACAAGCTGGCTCCAACTCTCCGGGTTGTTACGATCTCCCGTATCTGCTGGCGTGGTTCCCCACATGATATAGGCCGTACTGCCACTCTTCTTGACCATCACGTCGTAAAGCAACTTGAGACGCCACTGGTAGTTGGCCTCGAACTGACTCTTTCCTTCATCCAAGAGACGAACATCGGAGGACGTTGGTAGGCCAATCTTGGACCCAAAGACCGCTGCTAGTACAATGGCCACTGCGCAAACCACCAGCACCACCCAGCGGACCTTGTGCAAGCCGCGGTAAAATCGAGTCAAGACGCGTCGGATAAAACTGGGCTTGTCTTCGACCATGTGGTGGCGACTGTCTTCGTGCCTCTCGGTTTCGGAGCCACTGCAGCAGTGGCATTGGCAGCAGTGACTGCGACTGTGTCGGGCCTTATCGTAGACACACAAGGCCGGGAACACCAATAAGACACACATGATGTAGTCAAAGACGATTAACAAGCCGCAAAAGATGGCAAAACACTTGATGGGTGCCTAATACAATAATCAAAGAGGGTCAAGAGTTAGTAAATGGGTTCTGGACAACATTCGAGAAACAAAGACTTTGAGGCTTGCACGTACAACGGGACAAATGGCGGTTCCGAAAAACGCCACGGCTGTGGTGAGAGTCGTCAAGAACATGGCACCCGCCGCGTCGGGCAAGGCTTCGGCGGCGACGGACGTTGTGT
>Ga0307978_1001689_pt1 | contig 16164 bp, 13 predicted proteins | sample OrgLakmetage1056_FD_203151 | JGI IMG/M metagenome (GOLD analysis project Ga0307978, IMG submission 203151) | Saline water microbial communities from Organic Lake, Antarctica - #1056 | ecosystem: Environmental > Aquatic > Non-marine Saline and Alkaline > Saline | place: Antarctica: Organic Lake...
ACACCACCGAGTTCACACATCCCTTATGTCCTGGCAAAAAGTACAACTCCTCCGCAGTCAATTCATCCCATATATGAACCGCCTTATCTGCACTTCCCCCCGTCACCATACTTCCATCGTTCGACCATGCACAATTCAACAATCCTTTTTCAGCATTGTGAGCGGCACCAACAAACGTCTTGCAATGTCTTTTAGTCCCATTTGGAACAAACGGTCTTATATCCCAAGTCTTTAAAGTTCCATCCATGGAATTACTCAACAGATGCGTTCCCTTGGGGTGCAAGCTCAATGAAGTAACTGTATCACCATGTCCCTTCATCATCATACTCTTTTCATTCGTTCTAAGATCCCATGCTGTAATACAATTATCAATTCCTGCCGAATAGACATTGTTTCCATCCATTCCAAATACAGCAGATGTAACGGGATAATCACAATCCAAAGTGACAGTTGCATGCTTCACTCTCGCATCCCACAACCTGACAGTCCCATCGTCACTCGCGCTAACAACAATTTTGTTGGAGATATGGCTGACATCCACCGCGTTGACAATTTCTTCGTGACCGATGAACCGTTTGATTCTCTGCGATGTATTCCCATCCCACCATGCGAGATGTTTATCTGCGGATGCCGTAATAATGTGTTCACTATCGTTAGACCACTGAACGTCGAGAACAGCATTCTTGTGGCCCTTGAGGACATTAATGTTTGTGCAGTCTCCGGAGGCGTTCCATAGGAGACACGTCATGTCGAATGATGAGGATACGAGACAATCTCCATCTGGTGAGTATGCTAGCGCGTAGATTGAGCCGGTGTGACCAGTGAGTTTCATCGTAGGATGGGACAGGGAGGATGTTCTGATTGGAGTGGAAGTTGGAGGTTCAGTGTCAGTGTCTGGATTGTAAATGGCAAGAGATTCAGTTTCGTCCGTCCTTTGACGTTTGTGTGGGTGCTGCTGCATTGTCGTTGCCATAGTTTTGAGTGGATTATAATAACAAGATGGACGTAGGATGGATGTGCCGTTGCCTGAATATACTACTGTAAACTGTGTACTGTAGTTAGTCAGTTAGCTAGTAGAGATATTAGTAGAAGTGCTATCTATGATCTATGAATATCTACGTTGATTATTTATTTATTTTTTATGTCCGTGGTGGTGTTGTTATTTCATGTTGTTGTCGTCGCCGTCGTTCTTGCCAAAAAGTAAATGGCTACAAGATAATCTATTTTAGTTCGACGTCATCCCTTTTTAATTTTTCGGCATTACCAGGAAATGGCCTACATTAAAAATAATGCAGGTATTTTATGTCGGAGGAGGGCGGGTGGGTGGCAACAACAGCTGACGAAATACGAATTTTCCGAAAATGTTTTATGTCAAACGTCAAACGTAATTAATACTCAACGTTCTTTCGGAATAAAAGGGTTCTGTGAGGTTCTGTGTTCTGTGAAACCGTTTTACAAGAGACACAACTATTCATTTCATTCTATCATCACTATCACTGGAACGTCCTGATCGAAGAAAAGTAGCATAGATGAGAAGAAGTGCGATAACGTTCAGAGGACTGGTGCGGACAAACGCACGCTCCGGAAGATACGGTACCTCCTTGAACCAAAGATCGGCAACATGTCTTGAAAACCTATCGTATGGATCTAGTCTATCTGTCCAAGGTATTCAGAGCCAATGTGCTTTGTTTTCTACCATAGCTGAGGACTCGGCAGATGCCAGAGCGCAAGCGAGGGGTCAAGCGAGGGGTGAACACATTCTTGAAGAAAAGACGAAAAAAGATGATAAAGGGGAAGAAGAATTGGAAGAAAAAAAGCCAACGAGAACGAGGCTAAGGGATGTAAGTCTTGATTCTTGCTATTGATATTGATATTGCTCCATTTGTTTCTTGGGATGAGCATTGAGTGAAGCAGCGACATTCGTTGATTCCACATGTCACCTCCTGTCATTATACTACTTCATACGTGAAACATACTACTGCACGGTTAATGTCTACGTATCCTCTCATCTAGTATCACTCTAGCTGGGACTGCCTAGTCTTGACAGTGGCAAAGCGGAATATCCTGCTTCAGCAGCAGCTTCATTCCTTCCAAACCCGTTTCTCACATTCATACTTTCCAAAAATCAAAAATGATTATGAACATAGGTACCAATATCAGAAGTCCTGAAATCAAAGCATACCCTTCGATGGGTAGAATGTGTCATACACAAAGACGCAACTGTCAGAGAATCCATTCAAACATGCCTCGAAAACGGCCTCAGTGGAATGATGGTGATTGACAAACTCGTTAATGTACACGATGCTGACACCTCAAAAACAATGATGGGAAGAGGGAAGGTAGTGGGCATGATCACATCCAGGGACTTGTTGAGAATTATCAATGCTGGTTTCAAAGATAATGAAACAGATTCAGATATCTTTGAACGAATTGTTGGAGATTATATGACTCCAATTACACAGGTTATTTATGCTAGGCCGGAGGAAACGATTGGGATATGTAGGAGTATCATGGCAAAGTTGGGGGTCAAGTGTTTACCCATCTTGAGTCATGGGAGAGTCGAAGGTCTGGTCACCGCGAGAGATATGAGTGATTATGGTTTGGATGCGGTTGATAGGGGAGGGAAGAAGCATTATTTGGAGAGTATCAGTGAAAGAGTGGGCTTGTCGAGTAATACTTCCATGGCAGAGCCACCAGCGTACTTGAGAGCTCACTTGGCTTTGCAGCAAAAACCTTTGTTCATGAATATGGGCATGTCCGAGTTGCCACATCCATTCAAGACCGCAGAATCATGTGGAATAAGTAGAAGAGGTGAGTTCAATTTGGTTGTAGAATGCGATATCAGTCTAATAGAAGTGTCAGTGATTTAGATGAAACGTTCTTATATTGCCCTTTCTGAACCCCGATGTCTTTTTTATGTCCCAGACTTTGGTCCAGATGAAGTTACAAAAGATTTATCTCTTTCGGAAGATGCACATTTCATTCTTCGTGCGAAATTACCAGATGAGAATGGAAAAGAAAAGAGAGATGTGATTTATGCGGGTGTAGCTGATGGAGTCGGGAGCTGGAGGGAATATGGAGTCGACCCCCGGGAATTCTCAAGTGCATTGATGCGAGAATGTGAGAATAATTTGAGAGAAGCCGCCGCGCAAGGTGGCAAGAAGGTCGAAAAGGGGGACGAGAAATTTCGTAGGCAAATTACTCCTGCAGAGGTAATGGCTCAAGCGTACCAAAGGGTGAAGGCTGATAATATCATAGGGTCGTCAACAGCGTGCGTTTCCATGTTTGATGGGTTGAGACACCAGCTGCATTTTAGCAACCTTGGCGATTCTGGGATTATCGTGTTGAGACACATTGATGCAACTATCGCAGGGACTCTCAAGAGGAATACCAAGAAAGGAAAGATGGAACGTTATTCCGACTTGAGAATTGCGTTTGTTTCACAGCAGCAACTTCGATCTTTTAATCATCCTTATCAACTGGGGTGGACTGGAGAAGAGTTGCATGGTGAAAACACATCATTTAAGAGTGCTGCAGAATCGTGTACAACGTCCATCCATATTCGTCGTGGGGACATAATTATCATGGCCACAGATGGTCTCTTTGATAATGTCGAACTCGAGGATATTGCTAGCATTTCTCTTGAATGGGAAGAAAAGAATGGATTCATCAGGGACGGCGATATTGCAGCTAGAGAAAAACGCTGGGAGGCTGGATCTTCCATGACAAACCAGTCAGCGGATGGCGTAACTGGACTTGCTGCAGCCCTTGTTCAAAGAGCCAGGGAAAATAGTTTGGACAAAAGCATTGATTCGCCGTTTGCAATCTTAGCGAAGGAAAATGATATCATGTGGAGTGGAGGAATGCCTGATGACTGTACTGTGATTGCTATGCACGTAGTTGGACAGCCAAGCGCTACAGGTATCATCAATTGATACCATCTAAAATTTTAATCTAGATTGCAGGTTCTTATAAAAATTCAAAAATAACACTGAGCCCACTCAAATGCTCTCGACGAAGTTTCTCTACATTTGGTACAATGATAATTGTAGCTAGTGTACGGCATTTAAATTAAATTTTCCCCTGTCCTTGGAAGATTGCGACTGCAACTTTTTGGGATAGTTCTTTCCTGTATGATGCAGCTGCTTTACTGTGGTATATTTTGTAAAATGCATCGTCTTGGCCTTTATTTCCACTTGAGGATGTCCCTACAACACTAGTTGATCTGCTGGTTTCGAGTGCCTTGAAAGACTCTTCACTTTTCCCGATTTGATCGATCATGTATTTATTACCCCCTTCGACCAATGCGATCATGGAGATGAAATCCCAATCTCCATTTGTGACTGGTTTCATTACATCCTTGTCAGACTGAAGGGTGCGTAGTAAAAATAATATGGTGAGACGCTGTATTACAAAGATACAAATGGACCAATTCTAATCTTACCTCTAATTTGTCGATATGGTGAAATGAACATTGCTCACATAGCAAAGTTCCGTATGTGATAGAAGCCCATAGTTTATTCTTGTCCTTGAAACCACGCGCACAATCGCAACATTTTTCGTTTCCAGGCAAGAGAAAAACGACACGAAGAATGCTCTCCGGAAATGTTCGATGAGTTGGTAACTTCTTTTTTTGTGTATGCTTTGATAGATCTATGGCCTTTTCTAAGCTACTTTTTTTCGAGAATTTGCCCTTTCCAAACTTATCCATGAAGCTAGTTTGGCGTTGGATATCTCGATGCATAAACTTCAAAAGATTTGCTCCCTCTGACATAGTAGACAAGTTCTCTTTGTTGATATCACTACTCTCTTTCAACCCGTCTCTAATCATCGCGCGTTCAATATCCATGTGATTCGATTCGGATGCAATAATACTATTTAAGGTCCGATTGTAACTCAAGTTATCAAGAGGACTTGGGGGTGAGCCAACGCCATTCCGCTTTTCCTGCACTTTCTTGAACACAATTGGCTCTCGACAATGTTCTAACCAACAATCAAGATCAGCCGGTAATCTTATCAATGAATTTTTTGATGGAGTATGACCATATATTGTGCCATCGTCAATAATGAAAGTGCCACCAGAAGTTCCATGACCTTTCCACGCCTCTCGTTCAAATTGAATCATTTTATCTCTCTTTAAACTTTTTTTCATTTTTTGTTTTTGCTTCGCTTCAATCATTTTGACTCCGAGCTTTGTTAAAGGGTCTCCTTTGCCATTGATTGCAACGGACAAGACCATGGAACCAAATGAATCAGCATCGTCTTCATCGCCACTTACGCCATTAAGTACAGTGGTTTTATCCCTCTGATGAGAATGAGACTGTGGTACTCTTTCGCCATTGTGATTCAGCTTCCCTTGCTTATTATTGGCATCCGTTTTAGCATCTTCTGCTCTTCGGATAGGATAGGCAGCCTTCGAATTTAAGGATGGGATAGACGGATCAGAAAATTGTTGCTTTTGCCTGTCATCAGAAACATTGCTAGAAATATGGCTCATCGTGGACATTTTTTGTGTTCGAAGAGATTTACGATCATTGTCACCATTTGTATGCAGAGAGGTTCCAGGAGCTATGGAACTTCTTCGACGTGCACGCCTTTGGTTCAAAGGCTGGTGACTAGACGATGTAGAATGCGAATCTATCTTTGGTGCCAGCCCTCGGGCTGGCCCAGTTTCGTCAAAATCGTTATTATTTGTCACGTTAGAGAAAGTATTCCTTCGAATTGCTTTTTGCCGTACCTGGGGGGTAGATTGGTGGTTTTGTGTGTTCATGTTGGCATGTGTTGTCGCACCTTGATGCTCCGAGTGATGCCTTTCATTAATATTCTGTGTCATAGGTGCCGCAATCATATTGCCATTTCTTTCTTGATAATTATGTGGACTTGTCTCTGGCTGTTGAGACCGTGATTTCAATGATTCGGACATAGTGTTAGAAACCATTTTCAAACTATCCTTATCTGTATGATTCTGGCTCTTTGGGAACTGCATCGAGGTGTCATAGACATTCCTTTTATCCTCTTCTGCTCTCCGGATAGGATAATCAGCCTTCGAATTAAAGGATGGGATAGACAGATTGTCATTATTTTTAGTATTGAGAGAGGTTCCAGAAGCTACAGAACTTCTTCGACGTGCATGCCTTTGGTTTAAATTCTGGTGACTAGACAATGTAGAATGTGAACCTTTATTTGGCGCCAGCCCTTGGGCTGGCCCAGTATCATCTGAATCGTGATTTTGTGTCACAATAGAGACAGTATTCCTTCGAATAGCTTTTTGCAGTCGCTGAGGGATAGATTGGTGTTTTTGTGTGTCGTTATGTGAGGAATCGGCGCCAAAGGACTCAGTGTTATCAGAGTTTGCGGCAGTATGAGATATTGTGTTCCTCCGAAAATGCTGCCGTAGTCGAATCATAGTCTGGTTGTCTTGGGTTGTATCAATCGAGCGAGAGCCAACCGACTGCGCATCGTCGGCATTCTGCCTATTCTTAACTAGCTGGAAAGAAGGCCTTCGCGTGCGACTTTGCGAACGTCGCCGGGACTTCATCTGGAGACTGATCGACGAAGAGTGAGTGCCAGTATCGATGGTGGAATTCATGTTTCTATCTATGCTAGAATGATTGCTTTTGTCCACAGCTAAACTAAACTTGTTCCCAGAAAAGCGACGGCTTCCACGTCTTGATGCTTTTCGTGAACGAACTGCAGATGTACTGGTGTCAAAAGAAGGAAGTCTAGCAATACTTGCTGCCGAAAGTCTAGATGTGTTGGCCTGTGGTGTCGCATCTTGATGTTCCGAGTGATGCGTTGCGTTGATATTCTGTGTCATAGTTGTCGCAATCATATTGCCATTTCTTTCTTGACAATTATGTGGACTTGTCTCTGGCCGTTGAGACTGTGATCGCAAAATGTTCATGCACTCAAATCCTTTCTTCTTGTGTTATTAATTGATGCTAATTGTAGTTAATTGTGTAGGATGCACTGCATAAATTAACGAAAAAGATAAAAGTGAAGGGTCCATTGATCGGTCATAGGTCACTCTGTTACTCCGTCTGACTCCTCCGTCCTGTGCCCGCTATGTATGGTATGGCCCCTTTCCCCACCGGAGAATTCTCAACCATTGACATTCTCCCAAAGTTGACGTGGATAGGAACATTCAAATCATTCTCGTCCATGGATCATAAACTCAGTAGATAACTGTAGATAAGCTACATTTTACATCCTAATTAGTTCTTAGTGAAATAAAACCTAATCCTCACAAAGGACCATGTCCATTTAATCTGCAAATTACAGAGAGTCCCACCTGACGTAAAAAAACAAGTTTAATAGTGATCAAAGAGTGCTGCTGTTATGTAATCTTCAGTATTGACGTCACAAGTAGCGCAGAAAAGCTCACGCGATCCAAAAGTTCAAATGAAACTGAAAGTGTAGAATTCATTTGCCAGACTTGATCCACTCCTTGTGAAAATGTTGTGCAATGACACCAAGTCTCTAGAGAGAAGAGAAAAGTCCCCAACAAGATTTTTAAAGCAAAGCACCTTGTAAGACTCGATCTTTTTAGTGTCATAATTGACATTGATTTCTTCTGACTCACATCTCGACTCTTTCTTCCCTTTACAAAATAGAAAATAGTTTTTGAGGCACATAGCTCATCTGTATTTATTATAATGTCAGGAACAACGAATTCCAAACCAAGTATGGGAAAGAAACAAACAGTACTACATTGTGTAATGCAAGCAACCTTGTTATTGCAACACCTGAAGGCATCAACTAGTTTACAATGCGGAAAGACCGGCATTTTTCGTGCTTTCAGCGACATGGATAGTAATCTGGTTAGAGCACCGTCACTGCTGGTGCATCAGAATTACTATCGGCAGTGCCATGGACCCATCCGCAGGAACAACCAAACGTCTAAATCTAGGCTGCATGGAATGTTTTCTAGATCAGACATTGTGAAAGCTGCTGCAAATAGAGGGAAGGCTGAAAAGAAGGAACATCATGTAGCACCATACTTAAGCAAGTCGTGGCTATCGGATGCCATTGATGAAGCAATCCATAGACAAAATTTGGCTCTTGAATCTCTTGAGCTCGCCATTGAAACAAAGAAACAGAAATATAGCAGTGGTGACGCTTTGCATGAAAATTCTATTGGCGCCACTCGAGGACTTGCCCAACAAGATAATAGCACGAATCGCATTGTTTCACGCCAGCTTGAACTGAACCAAATGATTAATCGTCTGAAAGACATACAATTGGAATTACAGAACTCAAAATCTAAACAATCCGATCTTGAAGAGATACGAACAAAAATGATTGCACTAGGATTTGGATCAATACTGAATCAGCCTATGCAATCATGGAAGACAAAACGTATGAAAGAAAACGAGTTTGGAAGACCACTTGGATTTGACGGTCTTATTTTCTATTCTCCTCTTGGTGTCCCAATCCTCGTTGGGAGAATGAAAGCACACAAGGATGAATGTATGCGAAATGCAGCGCAAGGTTCGGATCTATGGTTTCAAGTGGAGGATTATAACGGATCTCGAGTTCTACTCCGGTCTTCACTTTTACGTGGAACAAAAAATAGCAAGCTGTGCCTTCAAATGGCTGCCGATCTTGCTGCGAGGTACAGCATATGGGGCGATGATTATGACTCTGTCCCTGTAATGTACACAGACAGTCGAAAAGTTGCAAAACGAGGTTCAAAGGTGGGTAATATGAAGCAAAATAAAAGTCTGGGAAGAATGTTTGGTAATCCTTCAGATGTTGTCATTTAAGTTGCAAAGGAAAGTTTTAGGTTTTCTGATACAAACATCCAAATTTCCATGTACAAAACATATCATCTGATTCTCGTTATTCCTGACAATTGGGTTTGAAATTGACATTTCGAAAAGTATATAAATATATATTGGAATGATAGTTTCAAGTTTTGTCTATTATTTTCAAATGTAATTGTTGGGACCTGGAGAATGGATTGCTATTTGCTGCTGTTTGTACGTATTAGCCGCACGAAGTCTCTTGATTATGCAGTAGCTTCTTCTTCCTCTACGGGGGCAGCCACAATCTTCTTCGGTCCACCAGTAGTCAGTTTGATTCCGACCAAGCGTTGTTCAGCATCAATCTTGACAACCTCAGCACCGACATCAGGTCCAAAGAAAGTCTCGTACTTTAACCTTCTGTTCTCATTAGCCCACATTTTGTAGGGAGTATCAAGAGATTGCCAGACCATGGTGAATGCTAATTCACCATCCTCCTCCTCTTGTCTCAATTCCCGCAATTGCGGGTAAGACTTTCCAGGAACAACTAGTCCAAGCTTCCTTACGGTTGTATCAAGATGAGCTTCATCTCCATATCTGTGACGGGTCACATCCTGCTTGATCTTTTCGATGATTTCAGTTTTCTTGCCCTCAAATATGGCTTCTCCAGCAGGAGTAGTAATGCAAGGAACAGGATTGATCTCGGCATATTTCAAAGCAGCTCCTCCAAGGAAGACAGGGATACCGTAGACAAAACCAAGTCCGGATACGTTCAATCCTTCACTTCCGCCATCACTGAGGTACTCTGAGAATGAGAGAACCGTGATTGCAACTCCAGCGAAGATGATAAAGTTTCCAAGTGAGAACCCTCGAATTTCGAAAGGAGGTTCTCCAGCATTGTTTACCCCAGCTCCTCCAATCATTGCACTCTTGGGTGCCTCCCAGTCATCATCAGCCTATGTTTGATTTAGCAAATCGCGGATAATATGTCAGTCTGTGGTTATATAGATAAAACATCAACCTCTTTTTTTTCAGTTGTTCACTTACGTCTGACATAAAGAGCTTGCTATTGGAAAATTTAGAGTTGAAGGCAACTTTCTCATTGCTGATTCTGACGCTTAATGGTGCAAATGCGAAGCAAGAGGGAGCAGAAAGGACCGCAGTGATGATTAGATTCGTGAGCTTCATTTTGATCAGTGCAATTATCGGAGTGAGAAAGTAATGCGGTTTAAACGTCGATAGGGATCCTGTAAAATGGTGTGGCCGTGGTGCTGTGATGATTGATGATTGATGATGTGTTTTTCCAAAATACTGGTTGTCAGAATGAATGAGTATGTGTCAGTATCCCCCTTGTTGACTAGGTAAAATATGAGAAGTTTGATGACGCAAGCAATTGTTGCTGACTCCGACCCGCTTTCTCACATTTCTATTAAAAATCCAGATGCTTCTCTTCTTTCTTGTCAGCAGAACTTCATCGAAAGAATGTATGAAAAGAACTGCATGTCATTTGTCCCATATTCAGTAACAATAACCAAGTTATCACACAACTGCAAGAATCACACTATCCACCATGAACCATATATTACTGTTCACTTTTTCTCTTGGGGCGTTGCTTTCTGAAGCCTTTACCGTTACCAACAATGCGTTCGTGTTTCCAACAACTAGTTGTGTGATTAAATCACAACCAAGAATCCAAACGTCGACTGCTCTGAATTACAAGAACCCTCAGGACTCCCTTGCACCTCAACAAATGGAGACTGATCACGGTGTATCTCAAGCTCTATTGGGGAAACGATCCAAATTTGATATCGCATGGAATGACCGATTTGAAGAATTGATGGATTTCCATCACCAACATGGACATTCCGATGTCCCATACAGCCACGCAAATCAAAAGCTCAGTCGATGGGTTACTAATCAGAGACAAAATAAAAAGCAAGGAAAGGCCAGCATGAAGGAAGAAAGAGTTGCGCTTCTGAATAGTGTTGATTTCACATGGAATCCGAGAAGCACCTTTGAGGACCATTTTTCTGAACTCAAGATTTTTTACGAGGCCCATGGTCACTGCAATGTACCGCTGAATGAAGAAAAGTATGTAGACCTTGCTAGGTTTGCTGCCGCACAAAGGTATCAGTATAAACTTCGGATGATGAATGGTAGTGGAAGTATGACGGATGAAAGACTAGGAGCCATGGAATCCATCAATTTTCAACTTGCCCCTTCTAGTTCTACCGAAATAGAGGAATCTGATTGGGATGAAATGTACAATAGATTTGGCAGCTTCTTCTACGAGCACAATCACAGCACTGTGTCACTGGGACATCCGCTTTGGCGATGGGCGGAGTCACAGCGAATAGCTTACAAGAATTGGCAACAAAGGAAAGAATCCCCAATCACAGAGGATAGGGTTAGACTGTTGAATGCCCTAGATTTTGTCTGGATATCAGAGGAAGCTCTATGGATTAACTATTATGAAGAGCTCAAAAGTTTCGAGATGCGCAATGCCCATGTAGATGTTCTGCCCAGCGATAACGAAGAATTATACTTCTGGTTGCAAGAGCAACTCAAGGAACATTTAAGCAGTGGACTGGACGAAGTCAAGCACACTGCCCTTGTAAACCTTGGAGTGCTATTGCAAGAAAGGGAGGACGTTAGTTTTTCTAATGCAACATGGAATGAAAGATTTGCAAAACTCGAGAATTTCGCCAAAGAATACGGAAATTGTTTGGTCCCTCAACACTACAAGAAAGATCCAAAGCTTGGATATTTTGTGAAGAACCAGAGGAGGCAATACAAATTGATGATGGATGGCACAAAATCAAGTATGACAGAAGAGAAGAAGCAAAGATTAGACTCTATTGGGTTTGCATGGAACAAATATAATATACCCCTTTGTTCTCAAAGAATAGAGACAGTGAAAGAATCTATAAGGCAGGTGTTGCAAACGTCACTTGACAAAAAGAGAGCGGCAAACAGGCAGAAGATTGTAGAATCAGATGCTGAAGCATTGATGGCAAGCTACAAAAGAAATTCTTTATGGGGTATATAGATTCAAACCCCTGTCTTTGACATTAAAACGAAATAGTGTGATCATAATAAATAACATAAAAACAAACAGAATACACGCCTTAGTTTATCGCATACCACGAACACTTAGTTTATTGCTTACCATGAACACGGAATCTATATAAACAACTGTAGTCAGCGTCCCAGTTGGAGTCTATGGCAAGAACAACTGACTCCATCATTGGGATTAGCACTCCATTTTCTAGACGTGAATTCATTTCGAATTCCTGAAGAGAAAGCTTGTGTGCGTTATACACAGCTGTACCCAGGTGCCATGGCTCTCCGGATGCATCATCTTCCTGGAAACCGATAATTCTGAACGTTCTAATGGCTGTGTCACGAGTTTTTGAAACTGCCAATGGAGCGTGCTCGATGACAATACTTTGCACATACGCTGGTTCTCCAAGTTTGACAGCCAATGTAGCATATTCTCCACGATATTCTTTGTCCTTAGTTTCTTGTTCACCAGCCCATTCTTTGATTGTGACCCTCTTCCTTTCGCCTTCTTTCTCAAATGACCAGCACTGACCCAGGGAATCGGCGGGAAATGTAGGTTCCAACGCAGTCTCTGGGCCATACCCGTAAAATCTCAAACCAAGAGACGCCATGAGTTGGTTACCCAACGGCAAGTTCTCAACTAGTGACGGAGAAGTCTGACGAGGTCCATTGTAGATCACACTTGCACCGGCACGAATAGATGCATAATCATGCTTCGCTAGTCGATCAGCCTTCATGACTTCAACCTTCTTATGAATCATTTCTTTCACGTCGTTGATATCAATACTTGGGATTTCAGCTGACTCCTTTTCTTCTGGAATCTGAATCTGGATATCTTCTAAATCAGGAGGAGTGTCCAAATTGAGTAAAGCGCCATTCTTTTCCAATTCTTTCTCTATCCAGTCCGATATTGGCTTGAACAAACTGGCATCGAATTGGATGTCTGAATAGGTTGATGTAACGTAATCTTCAATTTCGCTTTTTGCGTTTGCCAGATCTTCCTCTGTAGCATATACGACATCGGTTTCTTCGGTCTGTAAAACGAAACTCCCGGAACAACCCTCCCCTGGAATTGATACATCAGTCAATGAAATCATATGAAGATCGTTCGAACTGATATAATTCCTGGATGCGTAGACCAGATCTCTCAGAATAATATCTAGGTCCTCAGGTGATTCAAATCCTTCTTTCAACAGCTGCAAAGCTTCTGTTCCTCGATTCAGAGCATTATTCCACTCCGCAATTTCATCTTCCTTTAATTTAAAGGCATTGCGATGCTCCGAAAGAAGTATATATCGCGCTTCTGAAGGGAACTGTGTACTTTCAATTAATTCTGTGGCATACGAATTCAGTTCTGTGGCAGATTTCTTTTCCTCCTTCCACCATTCAATCACCATACGTTGTCGGATTAGTTCCTCTTCCTTCTCCGCCAACTCCTGGTTGTCTGTATATATAACATCTAACTCAATCTGCTCAATCTCTTCGGGTTTCGGCATCGGAGGTACAGGAGGAGTGCTAAAAACTCCCAAGTCTCGGTAGAAGGTCACTTTTCGACCAGCAACATCAGAAAAATTGCTCCACATCGTAAAAGGCAATATTGTAAAAAATACTCTACCAGTACCAAGTGCTAGAATCATATGCAAACAAACTAACATAGTAACCAGTATTGCTGTCCTTCTAGACGACGACCCTTGTTTTTCCAAAAGGTGTGAAAGTCCATCTTTCCTACCTTCATCTCTTTCGCCCTCTTCCTGGGACAGATCCGCGCCATTTGTCATCTTTAGGTTCATACTTTCGACCTCGGAATCACCACTACCATCACTGTTCATGCTACTGCCAATTCCATCCTTTCCAGTTTGACCTGTATCTGTTTCTTTTTCGGCTAAACCCTTGGCAGGAGTCATGAAATCCTTCATCTTGTTCTTCCCCCCATATGTTGCATCCAGCTTCCTTGGGGCTGGAGTATGTTGAGAAGGAAGTCTAAGTCCATCTATAGTCGCGAATTGAACAGTAGGCGGAGAAGAGACTGAATTTATGGATGCAATAGCATTGCGGGTTTCTTGATGAGACTCTTTATCCTTCTCTTCCAAATCTACCAAGGCATCATATGTTGAGCCTGCTTCCTTTTCGAGGGTGGCGTTGACAGCTGCAACAATGGAATCATCATCTACATTATCCATATCCATATCGGCATTGGCATTTTCATCTAGGTTTCCAGCGACATCTTTTTCTGTGTCATTCATTTGCGCATCACCATCTTGATCCAAGATTACTGCAACATTTTCGTTGATTATCCCTTCCTTGCCCTCTATTTCTTCTGCTTCTGGGATTGTTGGTTCCAGTTCCAAGGCTCTACTTCTCTTTGAAGCCCTAGGGGCAATCATATCGCTATTTTCACTTCCTTCCGTTCCTGCATCACTATCATCATCTTCGTCTCCTCTACGCCTCTTTTTATTACTTCTCGTGGGGTCACCGTCTCTTCTGGGTTTCGGCTTCTTCTTCTTTCCTGATCGAAGGCGCATTCCAGGAGGGCTGATGCCGAGAGGATTGGTCATGCTGGTGATGATGGTGGAAGGGTCTTTGGATGGAGTTTTGGATGGCAATGGTGGTTTTCCATTTAATCCTTCGATGGAAGCAGCTTCATCGCCGTCACTCATTGAGATTGGTTGCAACGCAACTATGAAATGTATGAGGCAGGTGCTGCTTAAGCGGAAAGCAGTACCGGCTGTGTGGCTTCTTACTACTGTTGTCTGCTGTGTTTGTATGTGTGTTACTTTGGGTGTTGCGTTATTTTTACTTTTTACAATGCTATCCATCTGTAGCTGTCTGTAGGGGGGGTGAAATAGATCGATATACTGATAGAGTACCCCCTTTGATGTGGGACGCCGCGACGAGACGTGATTGAAGGAGATTGAAAATTTGATTTTTATGCTGTTTTATGTTTTCAGTTTTTGTATTTACATCATCATCAACAGCCATCAGCACAAAGACGAATTCATCTTGAACGACCAATCATGAGCGACGCCCCCCAATCTCCTATACGCAAGGTATTCCAAAAGATGCGAAAGGAAAAACAACAATATCAAGAAGTCCAAGAAGAGCTTAGTAGTGATATTGAAAACGGGAATACCTACCTCCCTTCCAGTCTACGCATTGACGGTACGGTGGAGAATTTCTCGCCTACTCGTACCCTTGATGGTATTCAGCAGTTTGATGAAAGTAATCAACATGATAGCAATGGAAATGGGGGTGCGGATGCGAATCTGAAGGGAGTACAGCCATTTCCTTCAGAAGATGAAGAGCAGATGACGGAAGATAGTTTTGTAGAGAATGATACTGATTACGACATGGATGCTAATGGATCAGCAGGTGCACCGCTGGATGGTGAAGCTCTTTCAGAGATGGTCAGAGTTCAATCCGAAGAAATTCAGCTAGAGACAATGTCACCAGATTCCAATATGGCTGATGAAATCAATGGCAATGGCAATGACACGGAAGATGTGAATTCGTCCATGGAAAGTGCAGGTTCGTTATCTAGTTCAAGTTCGCTCATGAGTGGTATTCAATTGAAGGTCGATGGTGACATTATTACAGAAACGGCTCAAAATGTTCCTGAGGAACAAAATGAATCTGAGAGTGCTGACACATATTCAGACGGAGAAGCAGCGGTCCCTCAATCAACTAATGAACATGAAAGTGATCTACGGTCCGACATTGAAACGACACATGAAAAGCCTACAGTGAAAAGCGGCGTCGAAACAACAGTCATTGCTTCTACTAAACGTCCTATTGATGCTGACACAAGTTTCAATCCGAATTCCAAGAGACGACCAAGGTCGAGTATACTACGCGTAGAGAAAAGACCATGGGCATCGCAATCGACTGCACTTGAACAGAAAAATGCAGTTCCACCGCTGGCATCTCTTGCCAAACCAAGTGCTGCCAAAAAAGCAGTCTCTTTCGCAGATGAAAATGGAGGTATCATATCTGAACAGCAAACAATAAATGTATCACCGTCGAAACTCTCACGGAAAATCCGGCGTGGGAAAGCATCATCTGCTTATGGCTATGACAACGACGAGGAAGTGGACACAATTCAAAAGGGCGTCATGGGCCGCGTCTTGGTATTATTGATGGATCCTCCCTCGAAACAGTACGAACTGACTTCTTTGCCTTATCCCCTCGTTTCCAATGGGAATGGAATCGTCGGGCCGACACAATTGAAAACTTTATTAGAACTTGTTGCCAAATCAGCATCTTTTGAACCTCTACGGCAAAAAACTTATAAAGCCTTCATGCGTCCAGATGATGCAGAGGGTATGGACAATGAAAAGACAATTCTAGATTACATCTTCAC
>Ga0307978_1001701_pt1 | contig 16114 bp, 18 predicted proteins | sample OrgLakmetage1056_FD_203151 | JGI IMG/M metagenome (GOLD analysis project Ga0307978, IMG submission 203151) | Saline water microbial communities from Organic Lake, Antarctica - #1056 | ecosystem: Environmental > Aquatic > Non-marine Saline and Alkaline > Saline | place: Antarctica: Organic Lake...
CAGGACATCGCGGCGATCGCCGTCGCAAACGGCCACGCGCTGGATTGCGGGCGATATTCCGGCGGGCGGTACCGTGACCTGGAGACCCGGGCGGCCCAGTCCAGGATTCGGCGGGCTGGGTACTGCTAGATCGGCAGGAGATATGATGCGAATTTCAAAAATAATGGACAGCGATTACGCTAATTCCCGGACTGCAATTTCAGTGAATCCCGAACAGTTTGAGCGCGGCTGATCATCTCCCTGCGATCATGTTTCCGTTTGTATAGTTTCAGTGTTTTCGGCGGAGGTCACAGGTCGCAGGTGGGATTGAAGGTGGGGACTGCACTTCGTCGCTTAGTTCGAAAAGAGAAGATCGATGATTCAATAGCATCTCGGCAAGATTGCTGGGATAGACTTATCCGAGAAAGGAAAAAATGAAAGAACTACGTGACTATCAGGTCGCCGACCTGAGCTTTTACATGCGAACACCCCGGTGCCTGAACACGTCCGACCCTGGCAGTAAGCACCAAGGGACCCCCCCTCTTTTCCGCTCTGATTTGACCTGTCATTTGTAGCGTGAAGCAGGTGCTTTGCCTGCGCAATGACTGGGAGATTTGATTTGAGCAATACGCGAAGAGGCCGCGAGTCCAAATACACAGATGCGTTCAAGCGTCAGTTGGTTGGGGAGAGCTATGTCGCGGGAGCAACCGTTCCGATGGTGTCAGGTCTGCATGAGGTGCCAACCAGCCGGATATATTCTTGGCGCAGCGATGCGCGATATCAGCCAATAGAGGGTGGGATGCCTGCCTTCACGCCTGTTGAGGTGACTGATGCGCCCGTCGTGGAGGAGATCGCGCCACGACGATCAAATGCTCGTATTGAGATCACACTTGAGAATGGTCGGTTGATGAGCGTAAGCGATGGAGTTGACGTAGGCTTTGTTCTGGAGCTGGCGCGGGGATTGGCAGCATGATCCCTATGTCGGTGGATGCGAAGGTCTGGTTGGCGGCGGGCGTGACGGATATGCGACGTGGGTTTAATGGACTGGCGGCGCAGACGGAACAGATACTGGCTGGTGATCCATACTCAGGCCATCTGTTTTTGTTTCGTGGGCGGCGGGGCGATCAGATCAAGGTCATCTGGTGGGATGGCCAAGGTGCATGTTTGTTTACCAAACGTCTTGAACGTGGCCGGTTTGTCTGGCCGACTGCTAGCGAGGGTAAGATCAACCTGAGCCGCGCGCAGTTTGCGATGCTGATGGAGGGCATAGACTGGCGTATTCTTAAGAAGACTTGGCGTCCCTCGATGGCCGGATAGCCACGTATTTTATGGCAAATGTGTTGGTTTTAGATTCACACGGCGGTGCGCATCTGGTAAAGAATGACATGACTAAACCGCTTCCAAACTTGGCTGATTTGCCCCCAGATGTGCAGGCGTATATTGAGGCACAGCAGGTGGCGCTTACCGCAAAAGACGCAGATATCCTTGGGCTAACCCTGACCCATGCGGCCATGCAAAAGCGCTTAAAGTCAAAAGTGGAAACGACACAAGCAGCACTACTTGCAGAACGATCCGCCCACTCTGTCGTAATTCAAAGCCGTGACATCATCATCGCCGATCTGCGCATGCAGCTGGACGGGCATAAGAAACACCGCTTTGGATCACGCTCAGAAAGTCTAGATCAGCTTACGCTGGAACTGGTGCTCGAAGAGCATGAGATAGCCCAGGCCGCAGAGGCCGGTGGCGATGAAGACGCTACCCCTGCCAGCGAAGATGCCAAGCCACCGCGCACGACCCGCGCGCGCAAGCCGTTCCCCAAAGACCTCAAACGCGTCGTGACACGGATCACGCCTAGTGATGCATGTCACGACTGTGGCGGCAGCTTCAAAGAGCTGGGCACAGATGTCATGGAAGAGTTGGAATATGTGCCCGGCCATTACATCGTGAACCAGATTATCCGTCCACGTCTGGCCTGCACCTGCTGCGAGGCCGTCGTCCAGGCCCCAATGCCAAGCCGCCCCATTCCCAAGAGCTTTGTTGGCCCCGCGCTAATGGCTCACATCCTGGCCAGTAAATACGGCTACCATCTGCCGCTGTATCGCCAGAGCCAGATGTTTGAGAACCAAGGTATTGATCTCAGCAGCTCACTTCTGGCCTTATGGATTGGCAAGAGTACCAAGCTCTTGGAGCGGGTGTCCGATGCAATCCGTGATCATGTGTTTGCAGGGCAAGCCATCTTCATGGATGATACCACCGTCAAACTGCTGCAGAAGGGCAAAAGCCGGAGCAATCACAAGACCAAAGCCAAAACCGCGCGGCTCTGGGTCTACGCCAGAGACGAGAGGCCTTGGGCCAGCACATCACCACCAGCGGCTTGGTATCAATTTTCCATCAGCCGAGGGGCTGAACACCCCACCCTGCATCTGCAAACCTATGAGGGCTTCGCCCATGCGGATGCCTATGCTGGGTATAATGATGCGTATCGCACCGGGCGTGTGGCGGAGATGGCTTGTATGGTTCATATTCGACGCGAGTTCGTGAAAGTGCATGACAGTTATAAGCTGCCTGTAGCCTTTGAGGCCATAGAGCGCTTCGCCAAACTTTATGAAGTCGAGAAACGTGCACGGTATAAATCACCGATGGAACGCGTGGCTCTGCGTCAGGAATACGCCAAGCCGATCTTCGATGACCTGGAGGTATGGCTTCGGGCGCAGCTGAATAAATTATCTGGTAAGACGCCGCTGGCTAAGGCCATTCGATATGCACTGACCCGTCTGCCAAAGGCACGGCCGTACCTAGATCACGGCTTTCTTGAGATGGACAACAACACAGCCGAACGCGCCGTGCGACCCGTCACGCTGGGCCGCAATTATGCCCACCTCGTGATTATGCGCAGTTCACGGAGGGAGGAACTGCAATTCTCGCGGCTACACTGGACGAGAGTGGCCTTATTTAGGGCTTCATTCTGAACATAATCCTGATCTCCTTGCAGGTTCATTCAACCTGACAGGAGATCACCATGTCCCAAGAGATCGTCATTCAGCCGCAGCCACGACTGTGGTTAGAGGGCAGCATTCTTCAGCCCTACACATATCGCGCTACAGCGCACAGCTGTGTCGCGGGCGATATGCACCGAGTACGCAGCGGGCTTACCTATGCTGCGTTGCGCATTTTGCTCACTGGCTGAGCGAGGAGAAGTGTGATTTGAGCACAATCGGCGAGGCATTGGTCGCGCGTTTCCTGTCTGAACATCTGCCTGCATGCAGTTGTCCCTATCCGGTCCGCCGGTCGGTCCATGAGCTGCGCGCCGCACTCGCCCCGTTACTGGAAGTGTTGAAGGCCGATGGCGTGGGAGCACAGGATCCCATCTCTGACACGGCAATTGCGATAGAGCTTGCGCGCTTTGACAGACACATGCGTGATGTCTGGGGCTTGGCGGATAGCACCCGTCTTCAGCGCGGTCGCATTATTGGCGAGTTTCTACGTTCCCATTTCGGCAAACAACCGATCACGATGCCGAAGATCAACGCCACCTCTGTCCGGCGGTTTGTCCTTGGCGACCGTGGACGCAGTCCCGGCTCCATCGGTGTGATCGGCGGCGCCGTCGGCTGCTATCTGCGATTTAGAAGCATGTCCGGCGATCGGGTCAGCGAACTGATAGCCGCCATTCCTCGGGCGGCCTATTGGCGATTGGGATCCTTGCCGGAGGTTCTCACTGACGCTGAGATCGACGAACTGTTACAATCATTTGATCAACCCTTTCCGTCGCACAGACGTGCCTATGCGATGACCCGGTGTTTAACAGATCTCGGCCTGCGATCCAGCGAGGTCGTCAACCTGTGCCTCAAAGACATCAATTGGGCAGAGGGTACGATCTGCCTCATTGGAACCAAAGAGCGACGCGCCGATGTGCTCCCCTTGCCCTCAGCAACTGGCAGCGCGATCGCCGCATATCTGCGCGAGGAGCGCCCCCTGACCTCCAACCGTGACATATTTGTTCGGCACGTCGCCCCGTATGACGAGCCGATCAAGAAGGGCGTCGTCAAGCGCGCGGTCCAAGCGGGCTATCGAAGATGCGGATGGACCCGCACAGGGGTTCACATTCTGCGACACAGTGTGGCCAGTCGGCTTTTGCGCACAGGCGCGCCGATGAAGGATATCGCCGACGTCCTGCGGCACCGCAGCCTTGATACGTCGGCGATCTATGCCAAGGTCGATTTGACGAAGCTCTCGACAGTGGCATTGCCTTGGCCGGGGAGCACGTCATGACCGCGCCCCTCACTCTGCTTTCTCTGGCCGAGGATTACCTGGCCGAACGCCGCGCGTTGGGGTTTGATCTGCGTATTACGGGAGGTCAGATTACCGCCTTCGCCAGCTTCATTGACGCGACAGGCCATACTGGCCCCCTGACTACCCGCATCATCTTGGATTGGGTGCAGGGTCAAGCCAAGTATGCCAAGCCTTTGTCCTGGGCACGCCGCCTAGACGTCCTTCGTCCCTTCGCAAGATATTTGGCGCGGCTCGATCCTGCGACCGAGTTTCCGCAGACTGCAATCTTCGGTCGCTCGCATCGACGTCTGGCACCGCACATCTACTCGGAGCAGGAGATCTGCGATCTTCTCGCCGCCGCACGGCAGCTTGCCCCGCATGGTGGATTGAACCGCAACCTATGAGACGATCTTCGGGTTGATCGCTGCCACTGGTCTGCGCCTTTCGGAAGCTCTCAACCTGCACTGCGGCGATGTCGATCTCGATCAGAGCGTCCTCACGGTCCGGAACACAAAATTCCGCAAATCCAGACACGTCCCAATACATCCGACCGTGGCGGCGGCGTTGAACCGCTTCATGGTTGTGCGGGCGCGACACAGCGCTACCCATCCAGATGTGCCGCTATTCCTGTCGTCATCCGACGGGATGATGCCAACACGAACCGTCCATTGGGTATTCCAGCGACTGCGAAGCGAGCTCGGGTGGATTGCGCGTGGTGCCTACGCTCAGCCGCGCATTCATGATCTGCGCCACACTTTCATCTGCCGTCGCGTCCTACTCTGGCATGAGCACGGAACCGATATCGACAACGCTATGGCCGCACTCTCAACCTATGTCGGCCACGCTAAGGTGTCCGACACATATTGGTATCTGACTGGCGTCCCTGATCTCATGGCCGTCGCCGGCAAACGGTTCGAGCAATTCGCGGCCACTGCAGGAGGCAATCATCATGGCTGATCCGACCTTGACGCCGAGCTTTTCCACCTTGCTCCAACGTTTCTTCGTTGAACACTTAGGCCATCAGCGGGCCGTCAGCCCACGTACAATCACCTCCTACAGGGACACGTTCCGCCTCTTGCTCAATTTCGCGGAGTCCAAAATAGGCAAGGCTCCGACCGCATTAGCGTTGGCCGATCTCGACGCCCAGTTTATTCTCAGTTTCCTCGATCATCTGGAGAATGATCGCAAGAACGGCGCACGCAGCCGCAACGCTCGCTGGGCGGCCCTCCGATCATTCTTAAAGTATGCCGCTCACTACGACCTGACCGCGCTGCCTGTGATCCAGCAAGCACTGGCTATCCCTATGAAGCGGTTTGACAAACCGCTACTGGGATTTCTGTCGCGCCCAGAGGTGCAGGCGATCCTTGAGGCGCCGGATACTCGAACCTGGGCGGGTCAGCGGGATCGGGCCCTCTTCAGTCTGATGTATAACACCGGCGCGCGCGTGTCGGAGGTCATAGGTCTGCGAGTCGGCGATGTCGTTATCGATGGGACAATGGCAGCGCACCTTCACGGCAAGGGGCGCAAGGAACGAAGCGTGCCGCTCTGGCGACCAACCGCATCGCTGATCCGGGGCTGGAAGCGCAGGCTGGAAGGCGTTGGTGATGACAGGTTCCTGTTTCCCAGCCGGAGCGGAGAAAGGATGGCGCGCTCGAACGTCACGCAGCGCCTCAAGCTCGCCGTTGCGACCGCCGCAGAGCGTCACCCGCAACTCGCGCGACGCTCGATATCACCGCATACGGTCCGCCACACCACGGCGATGCACCTCCTGCAGTCTGGGGTCGACATCACCGTTATCGCACTCTGGCTGGGGCACGAAAGCCCAGCCACGACGCATATGTACCTCCAGGCCGATCTATCAATGAAAGAGCGCACCCTTGATCGCCTGCAACCGATCGGAGCGCGCCCCGGTCGGTATAGACCACCAAATCAGTTGATGCAATTTCTTCAGAACCTTTGAATTATGCGCAGTTCATTGCGATGGAAATCGCCAGCATGTCGGCTCTCGCGGGTGTCTGACGTCAGTGAACTGCGCATAATCACGAGGTGGGCATAATTACGCTTATGTAGACCTCTACATAAGCGCAAAAACTATCTGTTCATGGGATCAGAGGCAGGTGGCAAATCAGCTGCTATCGCCTATACCCTGATCGAGACCTGCAAGCTGAACAGAGTCAACCCAGAGGCCTGGCTTGCATGGGTGTTGGAACGCATCCAAGATCACCCTGCCAATCGTATCAATGAGTTGCTTCCATGGGCGTATCAGGCCATCATCGAGGAACACAAGGCAGAGGCTGAACCAAAAAACGACGCTTGATCACGCGCAGCGTTGATGCTTACCCATAACGGCCAGCATTTTGGCATCAACGGCGTCCGTTTTTGCGCGCACACCTTGTCGCAACTCCGCCCGCATTGGCGGCCTTGCCCGGTGCAAACAGTACTTTTGCTTTCTGGAACAGATTCACCGCTTCCGGGGTGCAAGGCATGTTGGCACCTTCGGCGACCGCGACAACGCCATTTTCCACCAGCACCTTCGCATGACTGCCGTTCAACTCATTTTGTGTCGCGCATGGCAGCGCGATGTTGCACGGGACATCCCAGATCACGCCATCCTTGACATACCGACAGCCATTGCCGCGCAGCTCTACATATTCAGAAATACGACCACGTTTCACTTCTTTGATCTGTTTGACCAAATCCAGATCAATGCCGTTTTCATCGACAATATACCCACCCGAATCCGAGCAGGCGACAACCTTACCGCCAAACGATATGACTTTTTCCATGGCATAGATCGCCACGTTGCCAGACCCCGAAACGACACACCGCTTGCCCTGAAGATCATCCCCCTTAACGGCCAGCATGGAGCGCACAAAAAAGGCAGTGCCAAACCCTGTCGCCTCTTTTCGGGCTTTCGATCCTCCATAAACAAGGCCTTTGCCGGTTAAAACACCCGCTTCGAACCGGTTGTTCAGCCGCTTGTACATTCCAAACATATACCCGATCTCGCGCGCGCCAACGCCGATATCACCGGCTGGCACATCTACATCCTCACCAATGTGACGATGCAATTCGATCATGAAAGACTGGCAGAACCGCATGATTTCGCGGTCGGATTTTCCCTTCGGATCAAAGTCTGATCCGCCCTTGCCACCTCCGATGGGCAAACCTGTCAGTGCGTTCTTGAAGGTTTGCTCAAAACCCAGAAACTTGATGATCCCGACATTGACCGAAGGATGAAAACGGATGCCCCCCTTGTAAGGACCAAGTGCCGAATTGAACTGCACTCGAAAACCACGGTTTATCTGAACCTGATTATTGTCATCAATCCATGGTACACGAAAAATAATCTGGCGTTCAGGTTCGCAAATTCGCTCAATCAAAGCCTCGTCAGAGTATTCAGGGTTTCGCACGATAACGCGTCCCAGGCTTTCAAGCACTTCACGTGCCGCCTGATGAAACTCCACCTCGCCCGCATTTCGATGCAGAACGGTACTTAGGATGGGCTGAAGCTTTTCGTCTACTGTATTCATGGTGCGATCTTTCTGTGCATATTCGAGTATGAAATGAGTGAAGGACTACCGGCTGACGCCGGTAGCATCATTTAGAGGAATGCAATTCCAGATACTGCGTGATGATGTCGTCGGTCACATTTCCAGAGGTGGTTGAGAAATACCCACGTACCCAAAACCGCCTGCCCCAGTAGCGCTTTCGCAACTCAGGGAATTCCATCTGGATGCGACGCGACGAGCGGCCTTTGATGCGTTGCATAACGTTGGACAGGGACAGTTTTGGTGGGATCGACAGGAACATGTGTACATGATCGCGGCCCAGCACACCTTTCACGATATGGACGCCCATTTCGGCGCATGTTTGCATGATAATCTCGCGTATCCGTTCTCGCATCGCACCCTGCAAAACCTTGTATCTATATTTTGTGACCCACACGACGTGAAATCTGTGGTAAAATCGCGTGTGCGCGGATGAGGAATAACGCATGATCTTCTCTCCTGAATTTTGAAACCATACCGCCAATGCGGGTTTCAAAATTCAGGAGAGAAGATCAGTCACAGATTCGCTGAAGCTGACCGGCTAGAAGCCGGTGGTTTCGATCCATTAGGTGGAAAATCAATTTTCATAGTCAGTGGCCGCCTTCAAGAACAAAGGCCAGCGTCTAACACAATCCAGCCGTCTCACCCAAACGCGAAAACTTTGCGACAAAACCAAATTTTGGGGTTAATCGTGATTATCTCTGGGGCGGCCGTGATGGGTGAGGGACGCGATCAACGCACGCAGCACCTCCTCGCGTCCAGACGTTGCACGCTGGACTACGCCTAACTCCCGATGAATGGGAGGTTCACCGAATGGAAACCAGTCCATCGACGCAGTGATCGCGTCTTGTAATGCAATCCGTGGGATTACCGCAAAACCGATTCCCGCCCGTACGCAACCCACAACAGCCGCCATAGTGTTTACTGACAATATTTGACGCGGCGCAACGCCAAGTCTAGCAATTTCCGTGTCGATTTGACGGGCCAGTGAAACTTGCGTCCGATAGCGGATGAACGGCACAGTGCAAATGAGAGCGTTGAGTGATAGCACACCTGTGCCAGGTGGCGTCAGAACGATCAGCGGTTCATTGACCACCGCAGTCCAGCGAAGGGTAGGCGGTACCGCAACGTGATCGGCGACCAGGGCTGCTTCCAACTGACCTGAAACGACTTCGTTCATCAATTCTTCAGACATGCCGACGCGCAGGCGAAAATTCAGGTCTGGGTAGCTGTTACGTAGGGTTGCTAACGCATTGGGAACCAAAGAGTTCGCGCCCGTACGCAGGGAACCAATGGCCATCGTCCCACGCACCCGCCCCGAGGTGACAGATGTTTTCGTCTCTGTCACGATTTGCAAGATCTTCTTGGCTGATCTGACCATTTCTTCCCCCTTTGCTGTCAGCACAGGGGGACGACGCGACCTATCAAAAAGTTCCGCACCCAGTTCTGCTTCCAATACAGCAACCTGTTGGCTGATGGCTGATGCCGTCCGATTGACGGCCTGCGCCGCAGCGGCAAAACCACCGTGCTGTTCGATCGCAAGAAGCGTTTCGAGTTGTCGAGTATCCATGAGATATCATAAGAAAAATTCAACTTAATAGCAAGAATTACGCGCTTTGCCTGTGTTATTCTTGTGTTAGCGTTTCACAATTACCAATCCTGCGGCGAGAAATTGTCGCTTCTCTCACTGGGAGCTTCCAAATGACACTTCGTACGGGCCTTGTTGCCCTTTTCACCGCTGCTACACTGGTTGCAGCACCTGCCAGCGCACAGACCTATCCTGAACGCGCCGTTGAGTTTATCGTGCCTTGGTCGCCAGGTGGTGGTTCTGACACGCTAATGCGTTTGGTTGCCAACAATGTTGCACCGTTTCTTGGTGCTGACATGCCTGTGATCAACATGCCAGGCGTCGGCGGAACCGTTGGTCTACGTGAAGCATCGCGACGTGCGGCCGATGGCTATACCATCAGCCAAGTCCATGAAGGCCTTTTGGTTGCGACGGAAACAGGCATTACCGAACTTGCATGGGATGATTTTGACCCCATCGCCTTGATGACGGCATCGCCGCAATATCTGGTCGCCGGACCCAGCGAAAACTACAGCAACTTCGAAGAATTCGTGACCTATGCCCAAGCAAATCCTGGCGAGATTTCTATCGGAGTGACGCTGGGCGGTGTGCCGCATCTACACGCCGCGATGATTGAACAGGCGTTTGACCTGCAACTAAATTATGTTGGCTATGAAGGCACAGGCGAACGGGTTCGCGCCATGGTCGGTGGAAACCTAGACGTGGCGATCGGCGATATCAGTTCATCCAAACAGTTTGTCGACAACGGCGATCTGATGTTTCTGGCGGTCGGATCACTCGAACGCGTGGCGGATACACCAGATGTCCCTACATTCGCGGAATTGGGTCAGGAACTGGATCTTAGCGTCACCCGTGGCATTGTAATGCCAAAAGGTGCACCACAAGAAATCCGCGACACATTAGAAGCTGCGCTTGAGGCGCTTTCGCAAGATCCGACATATATTGAACAGACGAACAACGCCGGTGCTGATGTCAGCTTTCGTGGTCAGGATGCGTATACCACGTACCTTGGTAACCTTGACGCCACGGTCAAATCTCTCTCGGCGGTTCTAGCGCCGTGAACGACGCCAGCCTCGTTGAAACACACAATCAGGAGGCGGGCGAGATTGCCCGGCTTCTGAGTTATGTGGTGTTACTTCTGGCCTCAATTGGCCTGTTTGTATCAGCTGGCGCCATTCCTCCATCACGTTTTGAGAAACTTGGCGCAGGCGCATTCCCCAAGATCGTCTTTGTCGGCTTGGCTGTCGTATCGGCGATCGCCATCATTGACGCGGTTCGAAAAATCCCACGATCCGCCTATGGTCGGTTCAGAAGTCAGACTGTCGCTTGGGCGCGGCGCCGCTATCTTGTGTTTGTGTGTCTGGGCGCGCTGACCGCCTATCTGCTGGCTATTCCTGTACTCGGGTTTTCTATCGCCAGTCTGATTTTCCTCTTTGGCTTGCAGGTCATTTTGATGCCACGCACGGCCAAATCCATCGCTATCGCTGCGGTCATCGCGTTGGCGTTTTCCTATGGTTTGAATTGGCTTTTCGCAGAGGTTTTCACTGTCTTCCTTCCGCGTGGAGTGATCTAGGATGGCTGATTTCCTTAGTGGCGCTGCACAAATTTTCACGCTTGTGACGCTGATCTACATGCTGGCCGGATCGGTCGCCGGGATTGTCGCTGCCGCAATACCGGGTTTTACGGTGACGATGGCAATTGTTCTGACATTGCCGCTGACCTTTACGATGGACCCCTTACAGGGCATCGCGGTCATGTTGTCCGTCTATGTTGGCGGCTATACAGGCGGGCTTATTTCTGCGGCCCTGCTTGGAATTCCGGGCACGCCCTCGTCCGTTGCAACCACCTTTGACGCCTTTCCGATGGCCCGAAACGGTGAACCCGGCCGCGCCTTGTCGCTCGGGGTCTGGGCGTCGTTTTTCGGGACAGTGATCTCGACAATAGTATTGATCTTTGCAGCGCCGCCACTGGCCCTGTTTGCGGTTCGACTGGGGCCGTGGGAATATTTTTCGCTGATTGTCTTCGCTTTGACGATTGTCGCAAGCCTCGTCGGGTCGTCTGCCATTCGCGGATTGCTTGCAGGGCTGATCGGACTGGCAATTTCGACCGTAGGCACTGATCCTATCATGGGGCGTCCGCGTTTTGATTTCGGCATCGAGATGCTGCAAGCTGGTCTGCCGTTCCTTGTCGTGCTGATCGGGATTTTTGCGATCTCGCAATTGGTGTCCGAAGTCGAAGACGCCCGTAATGTGCGGTCTGGAAATAAGCTTGTGACAGGCGCAATTGATTTTCAGACGTGGAAAGTGATGAAAGAAGTTCTGATGCGGCCCGTGAACCTTCTACGATCTTCAATTGTGGGGGTGCTCATCGGTGCGCTGCCGGGGGCGGGTGGGTCGATTGCGAACCTCGTTGCCTATGATCAGGCAAAACGGGCGTCAAAACATCCTGAACGGTTCGGCACAGGCGAGGCCGACGGCATCGTCGCTTCCGAGGCGGGCAATTCCGCGACCGCCGGTGGTGGACTGATCCCGCTGATCGGGTTGGGTATTCCCGGTTCTGCGGTTGATGCGATTTTGATGGCATCGCTCATGGTGCACGGAATTTCCGTCGGGCCGCGATTGATACTTGATAATGCCGATCTGGTCTATGGCATGTTCATCGCGATGGTGGTGGCGTCTTTCATGATGCTGATCGTGTCGGTTCTATCCATGCGGTTGTTTTTGCGCGTTACGGAAGTTCCTAAATGGCTGATCGTGCCTGTTGTGATGACCTGCTGCGTCGTAGGGACGTTTGCACTGAACAATCGTGTAACGGATCTGTATCTGCTGATTTTCATCGGCATTACAGGATATACGTTACGGGCGCTCGACTATTCGCTGGCACCGCTCGTTCTGGGTGTGATCCTCGGGCCGATTGCGGAAACCAATCTGCGGCGTGCGTTGATGACTGACGAGGATCCAACACTGTTCCTAACGCGTCCGATCAGTCTGATTTTTCTGATCGCGGCACTGGTTTCCATCGTTTGGGCGATCCGAAGCCATCTCAAAAACCCAAAAAAAATAGAAAGGTCCTCAGATGCACCTTCGTCATGATGCTGCTTACCCATCACGCCGCTCTCCTGTTCTGGCAGAAAACGTCGTCGCGACATCACAGCCTTTGGCAACGCAGGCTGGTCTTGCGATGTTAGAAAAGGGCGGAAATGCCGTTGATGCAGCCATTGCCGCAGCCGCGACGTTGACGATTGTCGAACCGACAGGGTGCGGTCTTGGCTCCGATGCGTTTTGCATTCTGTGGGATGGTGAAAAGCTGCACGGTCTGAACGCCTCCGGGCGTGCGCCTGCGGCGTGGACACCTGAGCGTTTTGTAGGCGGTATGCCACAACATGGCTGGGATTCGGTCACCGTACCCGGTGCGGTCAGCGCTTGGATGGAACTGTCTGAAAAGTTCGGCAAACTTGATCTGGCAACGGTCTTGGCCCCCGCGATCCGGTATGCTGAAAACGGGTTTATCGTGTCGCCTGTGGTTGGGGTATCGTGGGCGAAGGGTGCCGCAGTATTGAAAGACCAACCCGGATTTGCGGAAACGTTCATGCCAGACGGTCGCGCACCGAAACCCGGTGAGCGTTTCCGCAATCCCGATGCGGCCCGCACGTTACGTGCTATCGTCGAAACAAATGGCCGTGCATTCTACGAGGGTGAGATCGCGGAAAAGATTGCTGCGTTCGCCAAAGCCAATGGCGGCGCAATGACGGTCGAAGATCTGACGACGCACCACAACGATTGGTGCGGTACGATAAGCCAATCGTTCGATGATGTTGAGCTGCATGAAATTCCGCCAAACGGGCAGGGGATCGCAGCGCTGATGGCGATTGGCATTTTGCAGCACACGTCCATTCGCGATCACGGGCCAGACGATCTTGCGGCGGCGCATCTTCAAATCGAGGCTGTGAAACTGGCTTATAGCGACCTGCATGCTTATGTCGCTGACCGCGACCACATGGGCGAAGTCGATGAGACAGCGTTGCTTGATCCTGCATACTTAAAATCCCGCGCCTCGTTGATTGATGGTGATCAGGCGCAAGATTTTGGGGCAGGCGCACCTAAACTGGGCGGCACGGTCTTGCTGAATGTCGGCGACGCATCCGGAATGATGATCAGCTTTATTCAGTCGAACTACGCCGGTTTCGGGTCTGGTGTTGTGGTTCCGGGAACTGGCGTTTCAATGCAGAACCGCGGTTTCGGGTTTACCACCGAACAGGGGCACCCGAACCAGGTTGCACCAGGAAAACGCCCGTTCCACACGATTATCCCGGGATTCGCCATGAAAAACGGCGCGCCGTTGATGGCGTTTGGCATGATGGGCGGCCCTATTCAGGCGCAAGGTCACATGCAACTTCTGCTGCGTACGCAACTTTGGGATCAAGACCCACAGACGGCGGCAGATGCACCGCGTTGGCGTACTATCGAAGGGTTAACCATTGCTTGCGAACCGTCCATGTCTGCGGAAGTGATCGAAGGGTTGCGTCGTCTTGGCCACGAGGTTGAAGTCGAATCCCCTGACAATGCCTTTGGCTTTGGTGGGGCGCAACTTGTCCAGCGGTTCCCTGACGGGGGATATGCTGGCGGATCGGACCCGCGCAAAGACGGACAAGCTGGCGGGTTTTGACGTTTGAAGCGTGAGGGGTAGTCACCTTCACGCACGGCACACCCACGACAAATAATGGTGATCACAATCTCAGGAGGCGGCATGCGCTATTTGAAACGCTTTGGCATCGACACCTATATGTTGTTGCTGCTCGCGACGGTCCTTGCGGGTGTCCTTCTTCCGGCCCAAGGGGTCGCCGCTGACGGGTTGCGGCAGGGGACGTTCTGGGCCGTGTCGCTGCTGTTTTTTCTGTATGGCGCTAAACTTGACCCAACCGCTGTGCGCGACGGTATGTTGAATTGGCGACTTCAAGGACTGACATTCAATGCCACCTTCGTCATGTTTCCGCTGCTCGGACTGTTACTCGCCGCTGTGTTTGGGCCGTTGTTGGGCCCAACTGTTACGCTGGGAATTTTGTTTCTGGCCGTGTTGCCGTCAACTGTTCAATCGTCCATTGCATTTACATCTATTGCGGGGGGCGACGTGCCGGCGGCAATCTGTGCAGCATCTGTGTCGAACCTCGTGGGCGTCGCGCTGACTCCTGCACTCGTGGCGCTTTTGCTGCAGCAAGGTGATGGTGGTGTCAGCTTTGATGCTGTCACCAAGATTGGTATGCAAATCCTGCTGCCGTTCGTCCTTGGGCAGCTTTTGCGACCTTGGGTGGGTGGCTTTGTAAAACGTCACACTGTCCTGACGATGATTGTAGATCGTGGGTCAATCATGTTGATCGTCTATTCGGCTTTCAGCGCAAGTACGGTGTCCGGACTTTGGGCGTCGATACCTTTCTCAACCCTCGTTCTCCTGTTCGCGGTTGTCTGGCTCTTTCTGGCGCTCAGCATGGGCGCGATGGTCGGCGTCGGTCGGGCCGCAGGGCTCCCATATCCCTCGCGCGCGGTGCTGTTCTACTGTGGATCGACCAAAAGCCTTGCCAGCGGATTACCAATTGCGACCGCATTGTTTGCGCCAAACATTGTCGGGGCAATCGTGTTGCCGTTGATGATTTATCACATGTCCCAACTTCTTGTGTGTGCGTTCGTCTCGCAAAAATCAGCAACGAAGCAAGCTATCACAGCTTAATTACCTCAGAGTTAAGCGCCAGGATTGTTCGCGGATTCAACTCGCCAGTGCAACTTTACCCACGGTATGATGCGTGAGGCAGCGATGCCCAAGTGCTTCTCACCGTCGAAAGTAAAGGAACACGAATGCGAGCCTACCACCGCCTCACTGAGGGTGAGCGTAACCAAGTTTATGCATTGAAGAAAGCTGGATTGACGCAATTCGCCATTGCGGATCAGATCTGCGTCAACAAATCGACGATTTGCCGGGAGCTTACGCGTAACGCAGGTCTGCGCGGATATCGCCCCAAGCAGGCGCATCGCCTGGCTTGTGCACGGCAGTCACAAATTGGCCCCATCGGAAGGTTTCTTCGTAGAACCACGCTAAAGGGGGGCAAATGAGGAACGCCAGTTACAAAGGCGCTTTTCCCATCGCCTTATAAGCCGTTGATCTTCCTATGCCGAGATGTTTTGCGGCTTGAGAAACTGATGTTCCGGCCTTCACAAGTTTTTGGAGTGCTGAGATTGTTTCGGGCTGCAAAGGTGGCCGTCCAGGGTTTCGCCCATGCTTTCTTGCCGCTGCCAAACCGTCTTTTGTGCGCTCAGAGATCAGCCGACGCTCAAAGTGAGCGATGGCCCCAAAGACGGGTCCATCCCAACAAAGGTAATGGAATGGACGGCTCCTTCCCTGCGGCGTCGAATGCGCCATAGTGGGGATTGTAGCAATCACTCACTAAACGAGAGGAACCATCCAATGCCGATAGTAACGATAGGTCTTGATCTGGCCAAGTCTGTTTTTCAGCTTCACGCGATTGATGAACACGGGGCGGTTATTATGCGCAAGCGCTTAACCCGTGGGCAAGTTTTGCCAGTTCTTGAGAAGATTCCACCTTGCCTAGTTGGCCTAGCTGGCCCGAAGCTGCATATTTGGGCTTTTATAAGAACAATGAGGGAACAAATCACTCGCCTGAACTCTGCAGGTACATCACGACGTTTTCGACTGGCATCTTGAAGCCTCGTCCGTCTGC
>Ga0307978_1001702_pt1 | contig 16114 bp, 10 predicted proteins | sample OrgLakmetage1056_FD_203151 | JGI IMG/M metagenome (GOLD analysis project Ga0307978, IMG submission 203151) | Saline water microbial communities from Organic Lake, Antarctica - #1056 | ecosystem: Environmental > Aquatic > Non-marine Saline and Alkaline > Saline | place: Antarctica: Organic Lake...
TACCCTCGCCTCGTGTACCCTTTTTGTGGCCTTTGATTCGAGCCTTCCATGCTACTTCGATGAAGTGGGTCGCTGTTTCTTCTTCTTTCTCATCATCCCTCCATCCTGTGTCCTCTCTCCCTTTCTCGAATCTAGTTTCGGCCCGAAGTGGACCCAGGGCACAAGTTCTGGTTTTCGGGCAAAAATGCCGACGAAATAAAAGCCGAAGCGGTGGATTTCGACCGCAGTGAAGCCGAAGAAAGGCTCATGAAACTGTAAGAGAGAACGTGTGTTTACGCTGTGTTGACATTCACTGCTTTATATTTTTTCGTGTCTACTGATGGTCTTGAACCTCATCACTTCCTTTTGTCTTTTCCTAATCTCTTTTCTCCTTCCTTTCTCCCTCTGCCCTCCCCCCCCCGTATCTGCCAGCTACGAGCACCAGAAGATCACGGCCAACGACATGGGCATTTTTGACTCGGAGCCGCGGGAGCACGCCGCGCTGTGGTCCCGGCGGGTGCACACTTTGGAGCGGGTCGCCGATCAAGTCCCCTGCACCAATCAGTTCCCCGCCTACTGCGAGTTCTCGACCGACCCCAAACGGCGGCACTTGTTCGCGCAGTACCAATCGGTCCGGGGCAAGACTCTGTTCCAGTCCAAAGACCGACTCGCGCTGACGTCCTCGATTCTGGAGGCGGCCCTTTCGGTGACCACCCTGATGAAGCATGGCGCGGTAGTGGATTTCCTAGCGTTGCATGATGCGAATTTGGGGGAAGTTTTGAGCAACGAAGTGCTCACTAAGCGGTGGGTGTTTCCTTGGAAAGAGGCGAGGCGTAAAATCGGGGCTCCTACCGTCAGCAGCGCCTACAGCGCCAGCGATGTCAAAGTCCCCTTGCTCCTGAGCCCTTTCTCTCAGCCTCTCAACGACATTCGAGCGTACTTTGGGGAAAAGGTATGGAAAAAGTAGTTTGTTTTTCGGTCGCGCCTCTATATCACTCGCTAGATATATGCCTACATTCTGGCTCTCTCATTCCCTCCAAGTAAGTCTTCTTACCAAATATACCCCTATCCCTTTCTCTTCCGCCTATAGGTGGCCTTCTACTACTGCTGGCTCGGTTTCTTCACCTTTTGGCTGGTCCTGCCCGGTCTCCTCGGCCTCGGGCTCTGGATCTACCAAGAAGTGACCGGCTTCACTTGGTGTGACGCCGCCACCGTCGACTGGCTTCAGATTGGGGCGGCAGCGCTCGTGATCGCGTGGTGCACCGTGGTGTCGGAGGCCTGGAAGGGGGAACAGGCGATCATTGCCACGAAATGGGGTACCGAAAATGCGGTGGAAGTGGACAAGGCCAGGCCGGGGTTTTACGCTCAAACTATTGGGGGTCATGGCGCGGACGAGTGGTACTTTTGCGGCGTGCGCAACCCGTTTGCCAAGTATGAGGGCTTGTACTATGAGCTCACGGCTGCGCTGGGGTCGAGGCACGAAAACACCACCGAAGACTACAAACGCAACCCTGTGAGTTCATTAAGTGTGCACATTCTAGAGTGGAGAGACTAATCAAAGTGAGGTAGAGAGTGGATACAGAGCACGCATGCTGCCAGGGATTACGTCTTCTCGGAACAGTCACATGAGTGCTGTCGTTAATTTCAAGTTGCACCTGACGTGCCCGTGCTGCTTTTTTCTTCCCGTCTGTTGTCGCCGTCATTCATGTCTTCTTCTCCACTCTTATCACCACTCCCCACCACCTCAGGTCTCGAACCGTTACGAGCCTCATTACCCGAGTCATCTGCGCTCGGTCTGGGTCTCAGCCTCCTTACTCGTGTGCCTTGTGTGCATCGGAGCGATTGCCGCGGAAGTAGAGGCTCTCATGTATCTGACTTCTGTGCTGGAGACTTCCATGGGCACCCTGGGTTTAGTGCTAGGGAGCGGCATTGTGGCCTTCCTGGTGCCGATTCTGGGTGGGGTGCTGAACAAGATCGCAGAGCTCCTGACGGCGAACGAGAACCATGAGACCGACCACGCCTACGACGCGTCCCTGGTGGTGAAAGTGTTTGCGCTCAATCTGTGCAACTACTTTGGCGCCTTGCTGTACATTTGCTTCGTGAAAGCGCACACCTACGGCTGCCCGAACGGCTGCTGCATGTACGCGGCCTCCGTACAATTCATTGCGATCTTGGCGATGATTACCCTGGTGAAAATCATGAACCCCATCATCGTGATTTGCAAGCTGGAACAGCGCGCCACCTCCGTGGTCAATTGGGCCTCGAAACTCTTCTTCAAGTGCGTCATTTGCGTGGTGAACGTGTTGGCTTGGTGCGCGCGGGGTTATTTCGGCTATTTGCCTCGGGATTACTTCACCTCAGCCTCGTCGCAAGCTGCCGCCGCCGCTGGTCAAAACAGCGACGATGCTGCACAGCCGTGGGAGCAAGAATTCACGCGCGAAGAATACGAAGGGGTGTTCAGCGACATGGCGGAAGTGATATTGCTGCTCATGCTCGTGACGTGCTTCTTCGTGGTGTTTCCCGCGGCGCCCCTGGTGCTGGTCTTCACCAACTTGCTCGAGATTCGCATGGACGCCCACAAAATGATGTCCAAAGTGCGGCGCCCGGTGCCCGAGGCCTCCTCTGGGGTGGGAATGTGGGTACATGTAGTGGACTTGCTCGCGGTGCTGGCCGCCTTCATCAACTCGGCGATTGTGGTGTTCACGACCCAGTCCTTCTCGGAGTACAGCACGGTGTTCAAGGCCCTGCTGTGGCTCGGCGCAGCCTCGGTGTTTTTAGCGGCCCGGGCTTTTCTCATCGTGTTAATTCCCGGTGTGCCGCCGCATCTGGCCACCGTGCGCAAGCGCCACAAGTTCTTGACCCTGAAGCACGTCTATGGGTTCATGGAAGACGACGATGACGACGACGACAGCGATGCTCTCAGGGTGCGTGTGTTCGTTGGTCGTTCTGCTTTGCTGTTTTTTTGGCCTTCTCGCGCGCTCCTGTACTTCTTATTCTTCATTCATGATTTCTTTCCTGGTTGCATCAGTACTTGACCCCTTGCTCTCTCTTGTTTATCCCTCTACAAATCACTCCTTTTCTCACTTTCTACCTAATTCGCTTTCTATCTCTCCTCCAATACCTCCTCTATCTTAGGTGCGCGGCGTAGTGGACCTCGAATCCATGGACTTGTCCAAAATGGTAGGAGGGCCCGAGAACGCCGCGCTGGTGGATCAGATTCGCAACTACCAGACCCAGCTGCGCCTCGTGAACAACGAGCTCGAAGACCAGAAAGCGGCGCTGCAGGACGCCATGCTCTACGAGATCATGAACAACAAGACCGGCATTGGCGAAACCCTCGATGGCCTCCCCCTGGGCTGCCTTTACATCACTCTGGAGAAAGTCGAGAACTTCATGCCTGAACCCCTGCCTTTCGCGGGCAACATCCAGGTGGTCATCAGCTTGCGAAGCAGCGACGCAGCCGACCGCAGTGCGCCGGGCCCGCCACCAGTCACTTCCAAGCGAGGCCGCCCCACCCGCGCAAAGGGGGAAATCGAGTTCGAAGAGCTGTTCACTTTGGCCCCGGTGAAGACGCACAGCGCCGACATCTTCTTCGACATCATGGACTCCAGCACTGACCCTAAGCGCCGGGGCACGGCGTTCTTGTCCTTAGCGAAGCTGTCTGACCAGCTGGTGCACCAAAAAGCCATCTACATTTCGCAGCGAGACCCTGACAACGCGACGCGCTTTAACCCTTCGGAAGCGAAGCTCAAAGTGAAAGTACAGTTCAAGTTCAGCAAAATCAAACCCATCAAGGAGCGGATCGCGAAGTTGACGAAGTCGCAGGCAACCATCGAGAAAGCTATTACCATGGCCCGCTTAGGCCGCCAGCGCTCGGACGTGGCCTAGAAGCGCCCTGGGCTATTTTGAAGCGAAAGGGGAAGTGCACTGCAAACAGAGAATCGAGAGACGGGAGGGGGTTGCTATTTGACTTGACCCGGGCCTTCGCCTTAGTAGGAAATGCATAGCGAGTAGAGAGGAACCCGACTGCGCGATTTGAGAAGCGAGTGCCCTTTGAATGAATCCACTTCGAAGTCCAGAGAAGCTTCAGGGCATGTGAGGCACGGATTTAGATATAATTAAAGGCACGAATTCGAGAATAGGAATGGGAATATGCAACGCAGGTAACGAATTTGGCGTATTCGGGTCATTCAAGTGACCGATGCACGTTAGTGAGGAATGCCGATCTTCGCGTGATGACAACATGACAAGTGACCAGAGAACCATGAAACCATGAACTCGTGAAGGAATTTGAGCATTGCAAGATTAGTTGCCGGCCGTTCCGAGTCTACCACAAGAGCACATCATTGTGCTAGCCTAGGCCTATAGCTAGCACAATGTCTGCTCCAGCGCCTCCTCCGGGGCGTCGTCTCTACATCATGAGTGACGCAGGCAAGCCCATTTGGGCGTCTACCACTGAGCCGGAGCATGCTCTCGCCCCACTAGCTGGCTTAGTCACAGCGGTGCTAGGCTTCGCAGCGTCAGGCGGCGATGCGTTAAAAGCGGTAGTTGCAGGTACGACTTCAGCAGTTGTGATCGTGCGGGGTGCCGTAGTTCTGCTTGCGGTGTCACCTTATGGTGAGACTGAAGCATTTCTGGCGCTGCTCCTGGAAGCACTCTATCACCAAATCTTGTTTACGCTCACGGGTGCAGTCCAGAAGAAGCTTCGCGCGTCTGCGAGTTATGATTTAAGAGATTTGCTCGGAGGCACACAGCCGGTGCTAGCAGGTTTAGTGAAACAGGGGCACGCAGATGCAGGCTTAATGGCAGGCGCCGTGAAAGCGTTTCCTTTGGAGCCTCGGCACCGTGCCGAAGCAGGTCGAGTTCTGGTGGCGTGCCGAGCTGGTACGGGGCAAGACGTGTTGTACGGAGTCCTCTTGGTGGGCGGCCGTGTGCTGACGGTGCTGCAGCCGAAGGAGCCTCTCGCACATCGCTTGCAGCCTGCGGACCTTCGGTTGATGGTCAATTTCGTGCAATCCCAGTCCTCCTCGCTCAAGGGCACCGAGTCCTGGACGCCGCTCTGCTTGCCGCGCTTCAACGCCAACGGCTATTTATACAGCTACGTGGGCTACGTTGACGAGCCCTCAGACCTCTGCTTGATGCTAGTGTCGGCGCAAAAGAGCCCCGACACATTCTTGACGTTTCAGACCTGGAAAGGGGCCATCACAGATGCCCTTGAGAGGGAAGGCGTCATTCAAGCGGTGCGTCAAAGCAAAGCCCTAGCTGCTCGGCCAGGCAACGGCGACGACAAATTCCTAAACAGCTACGCGCAGCTCACCCAGCAGGCAGCAGCCGTGGCGGCAGCGCAGCCCTCAAACGCTGCCCGCACCGCTGCAGCGGCCTCAGGTGGCGCCATGTCGGCAGCTGGCCACGTGGCGTCTCAAGAAGCTTACGCAAATGCCGTCGCCCGCGCTGACGTGGCCGCCACTGCAGCCGACTTGGCGTCGCAGCACAAACCTTTGCACTTTCTGTACATGCATCGGCCTGGCAGCATGACCAAGGTGGGAGCTCGAAGCTTAGGAACTAGCTCTGGTAGCAGTGCGGCCAAGGCAGCAGCAGCAGCAAGCGGATCTTTAACGAAAAGCTCGTCGCTCACTGGATTAGGATCAGAGCCTTCTCTGCCGCAGTACATCTGCCCAGCACAGCCAGCGTTCCCTTATTCCGCCTCGGAAGAGTCCGCAATGTGTGCTTGCGTCAGCTTACAGGAGTCCGTCCTGCGCCTGCGACACCATTCCATTCTGCCCGAAGCCACCCTGGCGGCACCCACAGTGCTGGCGGCCGCTCCAAACAGCGCAAGTGGCAGTGTTGGCGCCAGCGCCGAGCAGCCAGTAGCAGCTGCCATCTTTGAGTGCGAACCTGTGAACCCAGTGTGCGTGCACCGCTCTGCTCTATCCGTTGTGGTGGGCCTTTCCGGTGATGGCTATGAGCTGCACGCCCTCTTTCCCTCTTCTTTACAGCCGGCTGAAGCCCTGGCGGCTGCGCAGCATCTCATTGCTGCAATCCACCAAGAAGCTCCTTCTCTGTTCATCGATAGGCCCCCGGCTTACTAGATAAACTTACCTAAGCCAAGGCTGATAAGCCAATTGAATTGGCATGGAAGAGAGAAGAGAGCCGTGTTATAATTTTCGATTTAAAAACCAGTAACTTCTTGCTTTTACTTGAGCTCGATGTCGAATATATTTTCATTACTTACAACTTACAAACCAACTGAAAACTGTAAATTTAAATGGCAGCGTTACGCAGGGATGTCGCGTTCTAATTTCGTTTCGCGTTAAATTTTTCATTCCCGAGCTCCCGAGCCCGAGCAGCCACTTTCACTTTCACGCTCCCACACTTTCGCGGCGGGCCATACATAAAAACCATTACTTATACCACATAAATTCCTGCCTATTTCCCCGGATGGTTCATTGGCATGGTTTATTGGGGGCTTGATGGGAATTGTGGAAGGCATGGTTATATTGTTATCTAGTCTAGTCTAGTTAATACTCCCCAAAAATACAAAGAAACACCACTGTGGCAAATAGCAACAGAAAAATGTAACCTTCAGAACGAGTCTGACTGGGCTGAGTGTCCTTTTGCGTAATGCAATTGTAATCATTTACTCTCGAGGTGTCCTTGGTACAGTTATTGTTATGGATAATTACTTATTAATATTAACGCCGTGACACGAACTCAAAGTCCTCTTGGATTTGGCTAATTTCGATCTCGTTGTTTATTGCATCCTTAATAGCAAAAAATATCGAGCAACCTATTCGAACGTAATTGAGCCCTGTCCTTCCCAAGTAGTTGTCGTTAGTCCAGGGCAGCCAGGTGCATCGGGCGTGTCGGAAGCATAGTAGTTCGGCCTTCTGCTCGGCGTTGATCTTGAGGATGACGAAGATGATGACAACAATGACGACGACGAAATGTGCGATGCCGGATAGGTTCGAGACGACGAGGAAGCCGTTCTATTCGCAGCGCCTCTAGGTGCGTCCCCAACAGCAAAGCCCGACGGAGGTCTGTTCACGGGCAAGAAATTCGCAAAGGCGTTCGGAAGAGTGCGGGACTTCGGTTGTTGTGCAGGTGCGGTGACGGCAGGTGGAGGCACAGGGGGCACGGCGGGTCTGCGCTGCGCCACTGTAAACTGTGCCCCGCTTCCCGGCACAGCAGTCGTCCTAGGCGCTCTACTTGAAGTCACTCGACTGCCAGCATCGTTTTTGCTAGTTCGCGGCCTTTTGCTGCCTTTTTTTCTTCTCTTCGCTTTCTTCCCCTTCCCCTTAGTGGCACCTCTGCTACGAGCTGAGGGAGGCAAAGCGGCCTTCTTTGCAGCTGCTTTCTGTAGCTCCTTAAGGTCACGAGCAACCGAGGCTCGATTTACCACCATGGACCGAAAGTCCACTCGAGGCCCCCCTCGCTGTCGCTCCAGCCACGACACACTCACAAAATGGGGAAGCGTTGGAAATGCGCCAGACTGAATCTCAGGGTTTTCATCTTCCTCTTCCTCCTCTTCCGAGGAATCTATGATTTCTTCGACCTGGGCTCCTTTTCGCGGCGCAAAGGTCTCGGATGAGAGACCAAAACTCTTTCGCTTGCTAGCAGTCGCTGGCACTTGGCTCAAGAGTGCAGCAAGGGTGTCTACGTTACTCAAATCAACCACGTCGCTTTCGCCTTCTTGAGTATCCCCTTCACGGCAGTGTCGGCGGTTAGTATCAAGCTCTTCATCCTCCGAGTCTAAAATCTCAATGTTTTCGCCATCATTATCGCTGTCAAGGTCATGCCTGCCGCTAGATTGGCCGGTACATCCTCGTGCGCTACCTCCAACGCCATCGTCATCTTCATCGAGTTCGCTATCTGATCTCTGGTTGGTATTGTAATCACACTCTCTGTCGAAGCCGGTTGATTTGTCACCACGACTGAAGGGCATGTCATTCAAGCCACAATCCGACGAATCACTGCTGAAATTGTGACTTAAGTCTTGATTAGTTTCGCTCCATGCAGCCACTGAGAATTTGTTGATCACAGACCTTGAATCAGAGGCCTTGCCACGCTGGTGGTCGCATGCAGCACATGTATCAACCTCAGCCGAATTTAAGAGTGTGCACATCGCGCATTCCCAATCTACATCGCGTGCCGGAGAATATTTCTGGCGCTGCAGGAAGGGATGCGGGTCAAGGAGATTCTGAGAACTTGATTCTTCACTCAGGGTGTCACTACGGCCATCCGATTGTTGCCTTTTGCTCTCTATTCGCGTAGGTAAGTCGCGGCCATTCGATTCGGCCGCCGTTTGTTGTTGTTGTCGTTTTTGTTGAGCTACAGATTGTATTTGTGAATGTGTTTGCAATGGATTCTGCAGCAATTGCGAATCGTGGACCGAAAGCAAATTTGGCGAAGGAATATTGTCCTTATTTTCACCCTCTCTGTCGCTGGTGTCACTTACACCATCGCTGTCATCGCTGTCATCACTACTGTCGCTACCATCGCTGCAGCTATCATGCAAATCAAATCGAGGAACATGTGACCCACTTTCGAAGGCAAGCAGTACCTCAGGTCGAGAAATATTGTCAACGTTTTCGTGCACATGCGAGTTACTGTCCATAGCTGCTTCTTTGGAGTTGGCTGCTGGAGTGCACTCAGGCTGACTTGGCAACTCTTCTTGCTCCTGTGGCAGTTCCCGGACAGCTTGTGGCAGATTTGTTTTGGTAAACTGTTCCCATGACGCACGAGGAGGTCGCGATCGCTCGACAAAAGATGGGCTCGGACCATTCCGCTTCCTTAAACTTAGCTTAGCTCGTCGATCGGCTGCTGTATCCCGAGCAGGAGTACCTCCAGTAGGAATAGAAGCCTCGCAGACGAAAGAGCACGCTGAAACTCCTGTTTTTGGTTGGGTTGAAGCCCCAAGTTCACCTGTTTCACTTTCAACAACTTTTTCAGCCGTGTTTGTGCTGCCTAGCGACGCGTGTGTGTCGGTATTCACACGGTTAACTTGGTCTAGACGAATGCCCAGTTCGCGGTCTTCCGCTGTCTTTCTTTCTCCGAAGCTGGGCACGCTCCTTCGGCAAGTGCATACTTCACAAAACTTGCTGAAATAATTTTGATTGATGAATGTGCAGTGAGCGCATTCCCAGTGCCTAGGCTCAGCAGAACCTGAGTCACTAAGCATTTTGGTAAATATTTTACTTGTACATTTTGGCGTGCTAATCTCGATGTCTTGCCCAAGCCTCCGACGGCCGGCGGTAACTATTATAAGAAACACGCATCGGGTCAACGGTTCAGCGAAGCTAAAGGTTTCCCCAAGGGCCCTATACTGTTAGCTCTGCTTATTACGATGTATAGACTAGAGACCCCCACGCCGCCACGACCGAGCTACCGAGCTAGCATAGACAGTAACTGTCGGCTGCACATCGCACATCATCACCATCATCACATCATACTTCACAGTCACAGCCGAAGAATTTGTTATTTTCTAAATTTCAGGGCGGAAAATTCAATCAAGAAGATACCGACTCATCCTTTCTATTAAATGGAATTTGGTGGTTCGTTGGTGGTCGTCGTTTTTTATGTACCTACGTACCTACAGTACAGTACAGTTCTGTTGTACATGTGCGGTAAACAAAACACCGGGCGGACCACGGGCACAAGAGGGGACACGCACCACGGGCAATATAAGGGCACTCACCCACGGGCATCTCAAGGCCGTGCACTGAGGTGCTAAGAACATGCACCAACTCCTCCGCAGCAAACACATTGCTCCGAAGCCGCGCATCGCGCGGGCACCTGAACTTGTTTTTTATTAAAATGGATCTTTGGGAAAGGTCAGAAAGGTCGTAGTCCGTCATAACTTCGATGGACGACTGACTGATTAGGAGAAAGGCCTAGCCTAGCTAGAGGTCTGTAGCTAGATCTGGTGCATCAAAACGTACTTAGCAATCGTGACGCTCGACGCTCGCATTCTGGTTGCTGTTCCTACGTGGGCTGCATGTAGCAGAAAAACCTCAAAATCACTACCCGCGCACTGCCAACAAATCTCCATATTATCTCAATAGAGATACCACTGAAAAGTTTTGGGTTACAGTGCAGGAGCTTCTAAAAGGGTAAGATATCTCGCAAGCGCCACAGAATCGTGTTTCACAATAGCCCGCCGCTCATGAGCACGCATTCAACCTCCCTTAATCGCTCGCCTTTCGCACCGCGAAGTAAATGAGCTAGATATTGTTGAGGAGAGCCTCCTGCAAAGCCGCTCCTGCATGCACAATTATGAAAACTCGTTGTTCTGCGTCTCTATAATCTGAACTGTGTGCGCTGCCTCCTCTTCCTCCTCCACCTCCCAGTAGATGTCTTCGGCCGAGATGTCCACCAAAACGACCGATATGCCCTCCTCGGGTTTACCCGAGTTGGCGGCAGCAGCAGCAGCAGCCTCGGGTCGCTGCGGCGGCCTCCTGCCCAACTGGTCGTCTTCGCCACACGTGCCGGCACAGGCTCCAGCGGCGGCGGGAGAAGCTGCCGACACAGGCGAACCTGCCGCTCTCGCCGCACCAGCAGTCGACGCCGCTGCATTTGTTACCGTGCAGTGCAGACACGACGCTGCGTTGGCCAAGTACAAGGCTGCGGCGGCCGAGTACAAAGCGAAAATCGGAACGGGCGAGGATACGGCCTTCAAAGAACTCAAAGACGAAGCATACGCGATCCTGCAGAGCGCGAACGAGCATCTCGTGCTGACCCTTCGGAGTATTCCTGGCGCCGCCATGAGCAGCTCGCGAAAGCTTGAGTCGCACGAAGGGACCATCGCGGCTGGAGTTCGCAAGCGCCAGAAGAAGCTTGGTACGCTGCGTTGTTGCCTCATTAGCGGTTAGAAAGCTTGCTCACGCGTTGGCTTCATTTCCTACGCTCAGATTTTTGGCGCGGGATATTCGAGCTCGCCGACCCCGAGAACACAAACGTCTTGCTCATCGATGGAAGCAGGGAGGCCACCGTCGTGCACCTCGAAGACGACAAGCCACTGGGGCAGCAGGTGCCTAGCCGGCGCATCTTCGTGCGAGAGTGCTACTCGGGTATCTTTGATAAGGTTTGGAGTTGTTACCAACAGAGGCAGCGGCGCATCACCGTGACTCTGACGGGCACGCCAGGCATCGGCAAGTCGCTGTTCGGTCTACTCTTCCTCGTCGAGCTTATCCGGTTTCTTCGCAGTTGCAAAGCGTCCTGTGGCAATTTGAGCGGTGGGTTTGGGGTCGGGCTGAATGGCCGCATCATCTACGAGCATGTGCGCTCCGTGCACAGCGCCGCGACGTACTACCTCATCGACACCGAAACCAAGGCCATTACCAAGCAGTACGATAAACCCGCAGAATGGCTCGACGACGAGAATGTATTCCTCATCAAGGACGGCCCGTGTGGACTTTACGACGTCTTGTGCCAAGTGCTATGGGTCTCCTCCCCGCGTGCCGGCTCGTTTCAAAAGGCGGGCGAGCTGGACGGGAACACGCTGGTGATGCCTCCGTGGACCCCAGACGAGATGGTGGCGTGCTGGACCGCAGGCTGCGCGCCAGCGGACCTCTTCCCGATGCCGATTGCCGACAAAGGCCATCTGGCGCGGACCGCAGGCGAAGAGGTACTCTCCATGCTGGACGAGACGCTGCCTGAACACGCCAAGCGCGAGGCCGTGTTGCGCCGTTGGACGGCAGACCTGGGCCCCGTGGCTCGGCGCGTGTTCAACCCCACGGACGGGTACACTAAGCTAGACGCCGCCCTCTGGAGCGACCTTTTCAAGGAGAACCTCCACAAGCTGGGTGAAGTGGCCACGTCGCACGACGCGGGTGGTGAGTCGAGCCGGTTCACAACGTCTCACCGCCTGCTCTTGATGATCCCGTCGGGCGACCTCACCACCTACAATTTCGTCCCGTCCTCGGCCAAGATCGCCCAGACCATCCTCCGCGAATCGCTGGAAAATGACCTCAAGTCTGCGAAGAGTCTGCTCGGCAAGATCACAGGCGCGAACCGCGGCCTCGTGTTCGAGCCATACGCGCACTTCGTGTTGTCAAGTGGCGGCACCTTTGCGATTCGCAGCTTGCCCGCAGACGGCGAGACTGCGGAAGCGGAGGAACTGGTGCTGCCCAGAAGTATGCCCACGGTCGATGTCGACAACGAGGGTCTCGCCGCACTCGAGCTTCAAGACGATGCATACTACCAGCCCACCGACCCGTGTTTCGCCGTTGTGGACTCGTGGACATCTTCAGCCATGTTCCAGATTACGGTGGGACTTTCGCATCCGATCGAGTCCAACTCGAAGCAGTTCAAGGCGCTCCAGGGCAAAGGCCTCACGCGCATCATCTTCGTGGTACCGAAGGACATTGAGGGCAGGTTTCAACGACAGCAGCTTGTTCTCGAAGACGGCAAGCCTTCCGAGGGCGCATGTGGCCCGAACGAAGGCTGGAACGACGTCCAACAGTTCATTCTTTCTCTTTAGTCTAACTAGGCAGCATGATACAGGGGTTATGGAAGGCTGGCTTGCGAGCGCATGCGAACCCGCTGCCAGGTCCTTGAATGTTTAGTTGAATAGCGTGGGTTTCGATGTTTATCGCTTTTGATGTGTAATCAATTCGGGGAACGTCTTTATTCCTACAGTTATGGGCTAATTCCAGTTGGGAGGCACATCTAAGGGCGCATATCAAATCTTTGTTCAACCTCGCTAAGTATAAGTGCGGCTCCTGGAGTGGAGAAGCATCCTGGTGTTCGTTCGTAGTTCGTAGGCCTGTGGAATTTCGTGTTTGCGCAGCCTGTAATATTACAGCCACGTGACCAATATTTCGCCAACAAGAAAGAAAACAGGCAATGCTGACATCGGCTGGCGCCCGGCGCCTGAGAAAAACATTGAGGCGATGCCCTGCTGGGAAAAAAAAATAGCCCAGAAAATTGCCTCGTGGACTTGGGACGTGACACAAGAACGAGCACCTCAGTCCCGCCGACTTGTTCGGAGGAAAGGCGCCAGTTGGAGCCTTAATTGGCCTTCTGGAGCGAATTTGCTAGCGCGTATGCAGGTCAAGTGTATTGTTTATGTGCCTCTGTGACTGCTGTGCACTTGCCTTTCTTTGTTTTTGGGAGAGCATTAACTAGACTAAATTAGTAAGCATGTGCATTGCCTTTGCTTTGTTCGTAAGCTCCTCTGCTCGGAGTTAAAGCGCTGTCTACGGAGCTCCCGGGTTGGCTGCGTGCTTTTCTTTTACGCCTGACTGCCGAATTGGGCATATACATTGGAACGCCCCTGTGTAATATACATAGCAATAGCAGCAGAAAATATAAATAACAACCTGCAGAACAAGCCAGACGGCCATTTCATACTATTAGAGGAGGGCACCGGGCACCATCTATTCACCTATTCGGGGTTTGCGGTCTACAGATCTACAGGGCTTCCTGAGCCAGACATATGATTATGCAAGATAGCACGCAGATGGCGAAGTACCTAGAATTCGCGGGCCAATGATGGGCCAACTCAACATCCAGCCAGACTCCTTAATCATTTCGAACCAGCTTTGTTTGCGTAGCTACGCATTAGCTATGCATGTGGCCATGTGGAGTCCTAGTCCTACTCTTGCCCGGATATTGCCCATTGGCTTCTTTTGCCATTTGGATTTGGGATTACGGGATTGGGATTTGTGCTAATTCATCAACAATCAAAAGTGAATTAGTTATAATTAAATATTAAAATTTCGGCGAGACCCCCGAGAATGAATTCTTCATATCTAAGAATTAACACTGGCATTATCTATTCTTTTGCTGTGTGCTCTGGGATGAAGGCAAACAAAAAACTAAAAAGGCCTCTTTTCTAGCACTTACTGGGCAGCGACATCAATGTCCGTACAGGAAGATCCTTTAAACACTGCCACATTCCCTTATTCGAGATCCCAGTAGCTCTCCGAACCAGCTGTGAGCTGTCTACTTGTCTCTACCTTGGTGCATTCGCTCTATTGACCTTTAAGGAATCCAGCAGTCGCCGTCAGGGTCCCATCCCTCGCCTCCTTCAATCACATTGGCTTCGCCCAACATCTCGTCCACTGAAGTGTCAATGCTGTAAGCATATACCAAGGACAACATGGGGCAGAAGGGAGAAGCGTGAGTTGGCATGGCGGTAACACATGGGAAAAGAATGGTCAACACTGCACATAGATTCCGATGTAGCGCATACATCAAGAATCTGACTGTGAGCTCACCCAAAGGTAGTTGACTTGAAGGAAATGGAAAGGCCGTTCCTGAAGACGATGCTCTCCCAGCCGCCTCTGAAAGTAACAGAAGGTGTCGCGCGAACAACAATTAAAGAATGAGGCGAGAAATGATGTCACTTTAACCAGAAAGTTCAAGAGGAATTCAGAGATGGAACATGGAGTAAATCAAGCAAGCGCACTTGCAGCAACTTCAAAAGGTCTTTCTCGGGCAAAGGTGCTAGCGCGCTTACTTCATAGCGCCGCGGATGTTGGCGTGATCATCGCCGCCGGGGTTTTCCAGCACGTCCTTGAAGTAATAGGCCCCGAACATTGGCAGCGTGACCTCGATCGGCTCCTTATCCAGCCCCACCTAACGCATGCATTAACGTAGTAATGATATATCAGAAGCAGGTGTGAAAAGAGCACTCCTGACAGTTCTCGACACCCCCCAAAAATAGGAAAGACGCCACGTAACAGTGCTAGCGCTACCAAGAATTCAAACGGTGTTCCCTAAAAGTTTAACGCTAAAACTCCACTACAATACTAAAGTCAATCCTACCAGCCGGGCGAAGCTCAAGATCTTGCAGCTGCCCTGGTTTTGGTCGGAGGTAGACGCGAGGCCGTTGACGCTGAAGCTCTTCTTCATGTACTCGCACTCCGCCTCAATCATCGCCATCGTGCCCTCGAAGGTCATGCTTTCCGGCTTTTCTTTCAGCTGAGCTAAGAATGTTTTCACCGCCTCTGGTGGCTCGAAGTAAGTCCCTAGGGACGCGCCCAGGTCAGTCGACACATCAGTGCCTGACAAATCGTACTGGCACATGTACAAACAAGAGGAAAAGAAAGAGACCACACGCGTGAATCGGGGGAAAAGACGAGGGCAAGAAATATGACACAATAGATGAGCAGATCAGCTGCTTTTCAGAACATAGAACATTGTTAGTGTTGTCTTTTAAGAGCACTGAGTGAAGGCGTTCACGACGAAGAGCGTAGTGCGTACCGTGAGCTCCGATTTCAATAAGTAGCCGTTCGCGTCACGCTTGCCTGGCAGACTAGCGAGTTCTTTCGGAAGTGCTTTCTCTGCTCGTACTGACACCCGTGATCGCGACCTTCAAAAAAGGGAAACGGCGAGGGCTAGGTGAATGAAAGATTAATGATAAATTATCCTTTCAAGAACTAAGCATCGATCTTGATTGTCGAAAAGCAGGGGCTTGGTTCTAGCTGGATTCCAGTTCTAGAAACAAGGAAACCGATAGTTTTGAGCAAAGAAACTCTTTCCCTCACCAAGCTGACTGAGCGGGCGCGAACGCTGTTGCCACCCCGAAGCTGAGCACGGCCACTGCGGTCGAGAGCAGCGCCATTGTTGTAAGATCAAATTTCACTTCAAGAAAGCTTGAAAGGATGAAGGCATGAAGGCCACGTACGGCGCATCATATTTTTGTTGTGTGGCGTGGTGTGTGTTCTGTGTGTGTGTGTGTGTTGCACACCATTCACGAGCAGCTGATCCTTCCCCGTTTGTCGTAGATCCGTTGATGTGCGTACTGGTATACCGGCATGCATGTAAGACGGTCTTGCAAGACCGTAATGATAAGTCTCCTGAGTAAGTAGCTATGTAGCAACAACAGCGGCAGTGAAATAGCGGCAAGAATTTCGTTTGATGTGTTAGGTCTAGCAGGTTGATATGGAATTTCTCGGGCATGTGCGCCTGATTAGCTTCTTAGCTTTAGTTTGAGCTGCTTTGCTTTGTCGGAATGCGATTCCTAATTGCGGCCGACATCGTCAACCAACCTCTGAGCAACACGCTCGCACGGCGAGCTGGATGCGAACAGACCGAGCCACGGGCTCAAACAAGAACTTCGGAAAGTTCCAAGAGAATGATTACTCTACACACAAGAGTGCTGCCAGAGAGAGCACTAATATATACACAA
>Ga0307978_1001703_pt1 | contig 16112 bp, 14 predicted proteins | sample OrgLakmetage1056_FD_203151 | JGI IMG/M metagenome (GOLD analysis project Ga0307978, IMG submission 203151) | Saline water microbial communities from Organic Lake, Antarctica - #1056 | ecosystem: Environmental > Aquatic > Non-marine Saline and Alkaline > Saline | place: Antarctica: Organic Lake...
TGTGCTACTGAGGGTGGAGCGGCAGCATTTGCGAAAGAGGCCGACCGGGTTGAAGATCTGGCAAGTTTCCTTGCTTTGCGTAGGCGTGTTAGCTTTCTCGCCCGCTGATCTTCTGGCTCGGGCTTTAATTTTGCTTCGTCCTCTTCTGGTTCCTTATTTTCTCCCTAAATTCTTCCATTCCTTTTACGTCGCGGTTTCCTCTGGGGCGGTACTTCTTCCGCATCGCTTTCTAGACTTATAACTTCTGGTTTGAACTCGACTACATCATCATTCTCCTCCGGCTTGATCTCGGCTTGCTCAGGATCTTGATAGAAGATGATGTACCGGTGCGGTAGACCTACCGATATAAATTATCAGGGAGCTTCTCCCTCCGTTGGTTATGTATCATCTACATCTTGGCACGTTAATCAAACTTATCGTGTGCGTACTAATCAGGTGTCTCGGGCATTTTCTTCCACGCTTCGATCATAACGCCGAGCTGCCTCATGCCATTAATAAGATTCTCCATTGGTGGCCCGTAGCTGAAACGAACGTTGGAAATACATTTACTCTGTCGCAAGTTGCGGGTGCCTCTTGGATTGATGTCAAAGAAGACACCTGGTACAATAACGACCATGTATTTGACACATTCTTCTTGAAAGACCTGACAATCATTGAGAGGAGCTGGGAGAGCAGACAGGTCGGCCCAAACGTAAAGGTAGCCTCAGGCTTGATCTTGACACGAATATCCAGCTTCTCTAGTTCAGCCAACAGAAAGTCGCGTTTCTGTCGAAAGTGCCTCTGTAAAGCCCAAGTGTCACGTCGAATGAAATCCAGTTCCATGAGAGGAAGTGACAAACGCTGTAAAGGGGCATTTGCACCACCATCCAAATATGATCCAGCGGACCCAAGAATGGCCACAATGGGTTTCGGGGCGACAATCCAGCAGACACGAAAACCGGGACAACGCCAATTATTAGTCATACCATTGATGATAAGGACAGGATCAGAGTTGACATCCTCAATGTACGAGGCGGAGCTCACGGTCTTGGGCCAATTTGAGTCGTCATCCACACCCCCATCTTCGGGATCAACGCTGTCGTGACCATCGTAGATGTAATGCGAATAGAATTCATCCATGACAATAGTAGTTTCCGATTCACAGGCTGTTCGCACGTACGCCTTGAGCTCTTCGCCTTCAATGCACTGACCTGTCGGGTTGCCTGGATTGGACAGGAGCATCGCTCCTATGCCGCGACCACTAGTCTGGAAAGTAAACTCTTCCGCTGGCATGGTGGCTTCGTTGACATCCCTATGCAAGAGTGGACTCGGCGAGACACGCAGAAACAAACCCAGAGCTTGCTCGTAAGCAGTCTATGAGCGTAAAGATGAGTTAGAATGGGCAGTGTCTTCGATCGAATTATACACGCGGAGATGCATGGATCATGCTACTTACGTAATCGGGGGTGAAGTAGCCGACCTGTACGGTTCCGAGAGCGGCTATGATCCTCCTAGACTATAATTCGGCTTCTTATTCGGTACTGAGGAAAGGTATCTTACGCGGCCGCACGACTCGAGCCCAGTTCTTAGAAAAAACTCTTCTCATCATTTGCGGTATACCGATGCTAAAAGTACCATGACAGCAAACTTATCTCGACTGGTAATACTCTACGGAGTCGGCGGCCTCTCGGATGTTGGCCGCCACGCTGTCCAAGCTACCCTCGAACGAACCGATGTGGAATCCATCACGGTCTTGACGCAGCATCCCAAGTTGCTCGAGGAAGCGAACTGGGAGTGTGGCTGCGTAAAGCCTCACGTGTTCTCCGAACCAGACCGAAAGCGCTTCCACGTGGTCACAGTAAAGTCTTGGGATGATGACGATTTGACGTCCCACTTTGCTGGTGCTAGCGGCGTCGTCTCTTGCCTTGGCAATCGCCAGCCCTTTATACACGACTGGGTCGCCAACGAAGGCAACCAAGCTGTTATTCGAGGTATGAAGGCCAACAACATCACTCGCGTCGTGGTCATGACATCCATGGGCATTGAAGAAGATTGGCCGCCGCTGGAGTTTCATTTTGGCGGTAAGATTCTGGCAGGTATGTTTCTCACCGTTTGCCGTAGGGCTTTTCGAGATCTCACAATGATGGAGCGAGAATATCGAAAGTCGAACCTGAACTTTCTACTGGTTCGACCCGGCGGACTCGGCGAAGATGTGGTTCCGACAGGAAAGTGGTACCTTCAGAAGGAGAAGCACAAGGATACATTTAATGTTAGTGTTGCCAAACTAGATGTTGCACGATTCATGGTCGAAGAATGTCTTCACCCAACGATACATGCAGCCGCTGTAGTCATTGGATCAGAGCCAACATCGTCTCCTGGGGTTTAAACCCGTAACAACGACACTTTATGTTTTGACAAGTAAGATTGAATTCATAACATTAAACTACTCGTAGTTGGAAGCTGTAAGCAGAAGGTGGACTCAGTCTCTTTAATCGTTGCACCTATCTGGATTGCACGCGGGTCCACAGACGTTTGGAAACTCAATCGCGGCCACTTGACGGCACGCATCTACCTCGGTTGGGTAATTAGCAACGTCTACAGCCACGTACTCGATCCGCTCACCACAACTGAATCCATCAGCGATTACATTCAATGCGGCATCGTTACAGTTGGGACACCCGCATCGTACGGGCTCACGACAGGTATCAGGATTACACTTGCTACCGCATGTGTCACGGAATTGGCTGCCGGCTACGAGTCTGCACGCATCTTCTTCCGTTGGATAATTAGCCGAGTCGTTCTTCAACAACCAGGTGATCCGGGCACCGCATGAATAATCCTCGGCGTCCAGATCCCAAACCCCCTGGGTACATTCGGGACAGCCGCAGTATGTCGCACCTTGACCATCTGTGGTAGGCTTCCCGCAAGTACCTGGATCACAAGAGCCACAAATATCTGGAAACTCGGTCTCCCCGACACGACGACAGGCGTTTGCTTCAGTCGGATACGTGTCGGCGTAAGCAGCTTGGAGGTATTCGATGCGTGCACCGCACGTAAACTCTCCAGCAAGCGTATTCCAGACTGTCTCGGTGCATCCAGAGCAACCACACTTTTTACTCAAGGACGCCCGTTTCGGGCTGCCCTTTCCTCCGAGTTTGCGATGGCTTGCATCACTGGCGACGGACCGAGTGCCCTTGGAACCTCTGATTGGTCTGGTCTGGAAACGCTCAGCTGTGCTGGCCTTGACTACATCAGTCAGTACAAGAACGATTGCAATGGGAAGCTTCATGATCTAGTATATAGTGTGCTGGCTGGTGGGAGGTAGTACTAGTAACTCGATACTATCGTGGTGCTGTGAAAGGAATACACATCGCTTTTTCTCTTAGTCTTGCAGTACGGCTGGAGCAACTCCGACAGCACGATTAAGACTACTGTGCATTCTCACTTTTAAAACATGCTAGTTTAGGCCTTGATTCGCCCACTACTAACTAGACAGAGCACAGGTTTTGGAATCCCTCCTATCGAAATCATGAGTTAGTGGGTTTCCACCTGTCCTGCTCGCAGGCGCTACCGATAGTCTATGCCTACCGGTACTCGTACTAGTAGTCTATTTTAACGCAAAACGCAAATCAAAAAACTTCACGTTGACCATGGCGCCCGCTGGACAATTGAACGGATCCAGTGGCGGCGACGATGCCTTGATCGCTCCTTCGTTACTAGTAGGCTTGTCTGATGAGCATCGCAAGGAAGCTCTAGCGGCTGCTGCCGCCGCCAAACGTGCGGAAGACCGCGCCGAGCAACGAGCCATGGAACGTGCACTCCAAAAGAAAGAGCATGAGCGAAAGCAGCAAAGGGACTTGGAAAGCCAGCAAAAGAAGCATCCTGTGTCGACTGGGATCGCCGATTCTACGGCATCGCGAGCTGTCTTTGTACCGAAGCGGAAACGTGGCCAGCTGAACGGTGGCGAAGCGGCCTCTTCCGAGGCTGCTGCCAGTGTCGAGAAAGTTGCAGCGATTGGCGCTGCCAAGTCCTCTGTGCGACCCGTCCAGGCTGTATCCAGACCCGCTCTATCGGAAAAGGAAACATTGGCTGTCAAGCGAACGTATCTAGGAAAGACGGCGGTGGGCGTGAAAGGTGATGCTCCCAAGAGGAAAAAGCCGCGTTCCACCAACAAAAAGATGACGTTCAAGTTCCGCTGGGACAACACTGATGATACCTACGACGATGACGATCCTTTGTATTCATCAATGATATCGGCTACGCAAGTGACCAATCGTCGACAAAAGCAGGCGCTAAGTGATATTGGTGATGTTTCGACGGTCCATTCCACGCAATCCAAACCTTTGCAAAATATGACGGCACGCGACTGGAGAATATTTCGCGAAAACTTTGAGATCACCGTCAAGGGAGGCAAGTCACCACCCCCAATGCGCTCCTTTCGAGAAAGCCCATCACCAGACCTACCCGATCTCCACCCAGCCTTGCTGGACGCCATTCAAAACGTCTTGAGATTCAAGGACCCCAGCCCTATTCAGCGGCAAGCCATTCCGATTGGACTGCAACGAAGAGATCTCATTGGTATTGCCGAGACCGGTTCAGGCAAAACTGTCGCTTTTGGCGTTCCCTTGTGTCACTATTTACTCAATTTGCCGACCCGAGTGCTGGAAAGTGTTGCACAAGAGGGTCCTCTTTCTCTCATCATGGCACCTACCCGAGAACTTGCCCTCCAGATTGATGGCGAAATCGGAAAGCTACTCAGTCGACAAGGGCAAATCAAGACGTGTGCGATTGTTGGAGGACAGTCGATTCAACAACAAGCCCAAATGATTCGAAAGGGAACGCATATTATTGTTGGAACGCCTGGTCGTATCAATGAGTGTATCGAAATGGCGTACCTTGTCTTGAACCAGTGCTGGTACGTTTACTGCTTTTGTGGTGTTGCATACAACCTATATCCTTCTCGAAAGCTCTCACACGCATATTCATCTTTCCGATTCACACTACAGTTATGTTTGTCTAGACGAAGCTGACAGAATGAGTAAGTACCCGTCATCGACGATCCGGCGAATGCATCCAACATATCCACACAACTCACACGCGTCTCGTCCCAAACCTCATTTGCAGTCGACATGGGGTTCCAGCCACAGATTCAGTCCATGTAAGTACACCCGCCTGCGAGTTTGTGATGGAGCTACACCACGTAATTAAGTTACTCATACCTTCTCTTACAGCCTTGATGCAATGGGAGGCACGCTCAAGTCCGAAAACGAAGCCGAAGCTTACCAACAAGAAATGGAGGATCTTAAGCAAGGCGATGTCGCTCGGCATCGATTAACGGTCATGTTTAGCGCGACCATGCCCACGGAAGTCGAGCAAATGGCGCAGAAGTACTTGCGACATCCAGTAGTCGTGAGTATTGGGGACAAGGACTCGAGCAAGAACAAGCGTATCGTGCATAAAATCATATTTTTGTCTTCGCCGGCTCAAAAGGAGAATGCTTTGCGCGAGCAAATCGCGAACCCTCGCTTCGCGAGAGAAAAGGTGCTTGTGTTTGTCAACGAAAAGAAGCATGCGGAAAAGGTTGGCCGGATTGTCGAACGGGCGGGTCGTTCTTGTGTTGTCTTGCATGGTGGTAAATCCCAAGAAGAGCGCGAAACGAACTTGGAAACGTTTCGGAGAGGTGGTGTTGTTATGGTGGCAACAGATGTAGCCGGTCGTGGTCTGGACATTCCAGACGTTGCACATGTAATCAACTACGACATGCCCTCACGTTCCCTGGATTCCTTTACACATCGCTGCGGTCGTACTGCGCGCGCTGGAAAGGAAGGTTACGCCACTTCGTTCATTACTGACGAGGACGAAGCCATTATGGCTCCTCTGAAAGCATACCTGGAAAACACAGGAAGCGAAGTTCCGAGTCGACTGGCACGTCACCCAGCAGCCAGCGGTGCTGGAGGACAGCACGGTGTCATGTACTAAGAGGAGGTTGTCGCACATCGCTAGAGTAATCCAGCACACATTTATTGAACGTCATATATTAGAACTCGAGTAGTAGTATATTGCTCTTATTCGGCCCGTAGTGCGGTCGTCACGTAAAGTTGCACACTCCCAAAGTTGAGCTGCACCAGCTCGTCGAAGCGAAAGCCATTTCCAGCGTCGTCACATTTGACAGACTCAATAATTTCCCTAAACTGCGCAGGGGTAGGAAAGTCTTTGATGGAATTCTGCAAATGCCAATACTGCCGCGGAGCACCCGACAGAATGCCCCCCAGAAAAGGAACGACGTACCGGATAAACAAGCGAGCGCCAGCACCCAACACTCCTGCCGATTCATCTGGTTCCGAGAATTCGAGGATAGAAAAACGACTATTTGGTTTCAAGGATCGATGGATTCGACAGAGTGCTGTCTCTCGGTTGGGTACATTGCGAATCCCAAAGGCCATGGTGGCCGCGTCGTACGAGGATGCAGGTATTGATGAAAAGTCCATGGCATCGGCGAGTTGCAGCTCCACCTGCGAACCCTGTCCTCGCTGTTGAATTTTTTGTCGCCCCACTGCAAGCATATTGTCACTGGGGTCTACACCCAGGACCGTGCTGGATGGAATCTCCTTGGCCAGTAGCAAGGCCACGTCGGCTGTCCCAGTCGCCACATCCAAAATTACTGGGTGCTCCACGTGCGCGACGGACTCTTTGATTTTGTTGACCATCTCCAGCCTCCAGTCCATATCCATACCCACCGCAAGAACTCGATTGATCATGTCGTAGCCTACGAGTGATAAATTCAAGGTCAAGGAGCAAGTGAGTTACCCGTACTACAGTGATACCTGTTTTCTATTGGATGCACTACTTAGTAGTCTATACTCACGCGGAGCAATCGAGTCAAACATGGACCCGCTTCCAAAGTCGGAAGGTGGCGCATCTACACCCGCAAATAAGTACTGATGTACGAGGAATGCTAGCAATGGTGCCAGGATCACGAGCGTGAGAGAAGACGTCTTGACCATGGTGATGGATGGATTGATCGGCTGTCGGTTGTGTTTTGTGTTCAGCCTTTTCTGGAAGTGAAGGATTGCAGATTGCGTTGCATGACGTGGCACGGGCTTCGCGCATTTTTTTGTCGTGTCGGCGCCATAAGTAGTTTTTGGATGACTCATCATTGTGACAGAAAGCAAACGCCAACTCAAAGTTCGGGACTTTCGACTTTTTGTTTTCTTTGCTCTGTTGGTGAGGACTAGTCGTATGATGCATCATCCATCCGTCAATTGCGATCGTGCGACTTAACATAACCGCAGAGACGATCCGTCGTGCATGCTCCAGCACTCATTCATTCCACTCGATCAGTAAGCACGACCCCCGGTGGTTTATCGTGCGCCAGTGGAGTCAATCAAGTCAGCAGTCCAAAAGTTGTTCGAGAAAGTGGCCGTTTGCTTCCGTAAGACTCTCACATCTTTGTCGCGTATCGTCCCTTGAAATAAGCATGTTCTCTAAAGCATATGCAGTGTTATCTCTGCTTGCAGTGCTGTTGGCACTGGTTACCACAGCGTCTCCTGCTTCTGCCGAGTTGACAAACCTTGCCGGTATTGCCATTGTCCAATGCTCGCTTTCCACCGAAGAATTGACCTTACTCTACAACGAGTCGACGGGAATGTACATGGAGACCGACAGCAATACGACCGATAGTAACCTAACCGACGACGAACAAATTTTGGTCACTCCAGCGAATCGACGATTACTGTCCCAGAGGCACTCTCAAGAACTCTTTCCGGATGACACCAACAGCACTACACATCAACGTCTAGTCAAAGCCTGCTGGTGCACCGCTTTTTTTCGTCGCGACGTTGAATACTGTCCCGCCCAGTTTGACACTTGCAGCGTGGCAGGAACAGCAGGGCCCGTAACTTGTTTCAACATTTCCGCAACGTCCACCTTTCTGCGTGGCTTTTGGCCAATTGGAATTTTCTTTTTTTGTGCTTTGTTGTACGGCTTTTTCTTTACCGAACCTGGGGGATCTGCCCGTGACTACATGCGACGCTCCTACGGCTGCTTGAAATGCCGCCATAAAACACCCGATGGACTACTGCGGGCGGATGTGGAGCGATTGGTGGAGAGACAACCCGAACGCGCCGTATTTTTGTACCGACAAGCCATTACCCGACAACGACGCGACTGGACGATACTGCAACAACGCAATGATCGTGTGGTGGCGCGACGGCAGAGACAGAGACAACATCACTTGGATACGGCAACTCCAGTACTAACCGAGTCAGCTCGCCCCCCAGCGAATCTCTTTGGTCCGGAGCCTTGGGATAGGCAGACATTAATTTTGAAAACCAAAGTATTTACTGCCACTGACCATTTCGAGGAAGATCCGAGTACCCAGCTAGAACGACCCACGAATCCTGCAGCTGGAAGACCGCATCATCTACCAACAGCGCAAATACCATCGTGGCTTCCTTCACAGTTTCGAAGAGAGCACGTGACAATGGACGAGTTGGACGAGGAAATGAACCAAGGCGTTCGGTGCGCCATATGCCTGGACCGGCTACAAGAGGGTGACGTTGTCGGCGATATTCCTTGCCAACACGTATTCCACAAGGTCTGTTTGAAGGATTGGCTCCGTAAAAAGAACCGATGCCCGCTTTGTCAGCGGGATGGGGTGGCGACGCTGCGCTTTCATGGCATGTCGTTGCCATCTACTGGTGCTGAAATCGGCGCTACAGTTCATTCCGCTCGGTGAGCCGACTTTCTCTTTCCCTTCATAGGTAGAGGACCTCCTTGAGATCTAATAAAGCGAGTCCGGATTTTTTTTCTCCTACGCGCGCGATAGCACTAGCTAAATCTAGGAAAATACCGATTGGAGCACAGGAAGCCTTCTATCCACTACTAAGATTACGGCTGATTGATTGCATGGTTGGGTGTGATTAGTTCCGCTCTTTAGTGTTGGCGCGTTATGTCTAGACAATAGACAATACGGTACTGTAAGTGGCAAGTTTCTCTCCTCGTACGACACCGGGTCCGCTCGGTCGATCCATGACGCTTCCTTCCAATTTATTGGTCGGTTGGAGTTTTCGAACTCAGTAACCGATCCTGAGATGGCAGTGGCTACTGCCGTATAGTCTTCATCACCTTAAAGTGTTGTAACGCGCCACCTTGAAGTGTTGTAACGCGCCACTATAATATAATCACCCACACAAAGACACACACACACACACACGCACGCATACACACATACACACACACGCACGTACATACGTACATACACACACACATACACACACACTGTACCTACCGAAATAGTTTCTACGAGCCGCAACGGTATCTTCCTCAAACGTGAAAGACTAGACTAGCGATACTAAGTACCGGTACGACGTATGCTAATACCGTATCTGTTGCTCTTCGGCAATCGCATTTCAGCATTTTGGCGCGAAAGAAGCATCTTCCCGATTCATTCTCATCATTCGTTTTTCTTATTCATCTTCTCGCCTTTCTCGCTTCCTGTCAAAGGTGCTGCTGGGATATACTATAACACAGACTAGTTTGGCAGTGGTCTCATAGCGGCTGCCTGCTGTCTCTATCTCATCGAGCTGGGGAATACCCAAGAACAAAGTGAAATTGAAAGACAAAGGCAAATAATGAGGAGAGGAGAAGTTCTCATCATAGCGAGCCGATTCCTACTCATTGTGCTATTATCATTGCTGCAGTTTCGAGGGGCCACAGGATTTGAGCTTGCTTCGAGTAGTCACTGTCCAATGTTGCGGTTTCGAACGGTCTTTCTTGTTTACAATGAAACTTCGGGCTCCTACCAGCTTCCGGACGAATCCGGAGAGACTACGCCGACAGAAGACTTGGAAGCCAACAATACCAGTACTCGATTCCTTCGATACCCAACTTCCTCCAACGAATCCGTCTTTGAAGTGTCGTACGATAATATTCAGTTTGAAGAATCCACCAAAGAACCTGCTCTCGCCGTCTCTCTCTACGCAAAGAATCGCTGGACCCAGACTACTACCACCGGATCTACGGCACCACAAGGCAGTCTCGAGGTCCGACCTTGTGGCTGCGCCGATCCGCGTCGCTACCCCGAAATCGCCTACTTTTGTCCTCTCAGCAAGTCTTATTGTTTCGTTCCGTTCGCCCTTGGAGGTGAGCAAGTATTGCCCACGTGCGTGAACGAGACATCTCAGCGTGCCACCACCAAGGCACTTTGGCCCATTGTTGTCGTATGGATGTCTCTCTTGGTTATCTGTATAGTTTGTTCTATTCCGGGTAGAAATGCCATTGATTGTTGTAAGTAAGGGTTAGACTGATGTGAGCATCGTCTTGGGACGTGGCTATGTACGGACGAAGCACAGCATCTCACCATCTTACTATTCTTGTTTTATTGCAGGTATTAATCTCCCTTTTCCATTTTGGAATAGGATTGTGGCCAACGTCATGTTGCGTCGCAATCCCGAACGAGCCCATTTCATGATTCATCGAGCGTATTTTCGAAGACGCCGCGTGTTGGAGCAACGCTACTTGGACATGCTGGCTAGCAATCCCGAAGAAGCTGCCGCCGTGACAGCTGCTGATGAAGCAACAGCCAACAACCACAGGCCAACCAAATTGTCGCTCAAGACGTGCATATATCAGTCAGAGCACTTGGAAGACTCAGACACTGGCGACGATAGTACGTGCCCCATTTGTCTGGCGCCAATAGAGACCGGTGACCGTGTGGGTGCTTTAAAGTGCTCGCACATTTTTCATGTAGAGTGCCTTAAGGAATGGCTTAAGCGCGGCCGTAACGTGTGTCCCTTGTGTATGCAAACGGATGTCGCGGCGGCACAGTACGACACCGTGGCAGCCTCCGAGCAAGCGTCCACGCAGGCGACAACAGATGGAGGCGATGTTGATGAAGACAACGATGATGACGGAGCCACTGATGCAGATCTAGCGGCCACACATGCACTGATGACCGACGCACACGTGTTGTAAATCCAAAAGAGTGCATATTTTAAAAATGTATAGCTAAGGAGAGGGTATTGATGGCTCCTCTTCCTGTACAGCAGCACCAGTAGAAGATGCTACAAGCGGAGTGGCAATATTTGGTTGCATGCAAAGAGGGCAAACGTTGCGCCGACATAGCCACCCCTTGCTGCGAATCAGAATAGCGAAGCATGACAGGTACCAGAAAAGGTGTGAGCTAAAGGTGAAGAGGCGAGCCTTTTCCTTTCATTGCAATCAGCGTCCAGATCACAACTTACAGACAATGAACGTGAAACACGTGCTGGCATTCCAACGCGCCAACGCGATCTCCGTCTAAAAGCGGCGCAAAGCAAATGCTGCAACCGTGCGAGTCTACATTCGGATCATCGTCAATAGCATCATTTTCGTCGTCCTTGTCTGCGCCAGGCGTCTTGTAAATCTTTGTTTTCAAAGCATACTCGGCGGTCAGCCGTCTCCGCCGAGATGGTAATTCAACTTGTACAAAAGTAGATGTCGCCGTATGTATGGTATTTTCCGTTTGTCCATCCGTGGTCGAATCGTGCGTCCGTCCCCAGCTACTTCGAATCATGGCGTTGGCGCGGGCAGGATTGTGTTGAATCAACAAGTCCACCACCCGAGCATTCCAGAACGGCCAGCACTTTTGAATACAACAACCAATGGCGTTGCGTCCTGGTACAGTACACATACAAAACAGCAGGGCGATTCCGTACCAGATGATCAAAATCGGCCAAACGGATTGCGCGAAAATGTCATCACTGTGTAAAGTAAGACATCCCGGATCAATCAAGTCGCTGTCAAAGCTTCCCGGAACACCACAGTGACTTCGACCAATGGGACAGTAATACTTTTCGTTGGGAAACGCGGATTTGACGGCACACGAACAAAGCTTTGCTTGAATAGTGTCTTGTGGCTGCTGCTGTTCTTGTGTTTGTTCTTGGATATCGCCACTAGTGTTCACTCCCTCCATATCCTCCTTCTTGACTAGCCGTTCTCTGCGTGCTCCGACTCGCATGGCACTCTCGAAGTCGTCTAGATCAAAGTCGGTGTCGTCATATACACGGGTACCGTCGTCTGGCCTGTTTATTCTTCGCAGCGACGTCGCATGATGCTGCAGTGTCTCTGCTTGTTGCAGTCTCCGAGACGACTTATCTTCCCGCTCCTCTTCGTATTCGTTGGTATCCGTGTTATATCGTAAAGTAACTACTTCGCGACCGTCTATATCACAAAAGAAAAAGTAACGGGCGCTTCCAGTGTGCAAACAAGTAAAGAGGAGCAACATCACCGACGATAAGCATGGCATGGAACTGCCACCGCGACGCCGCTGTCTTCTTGGGACGACAAGTGCTTTCATTGTGGTTACGTGAAGAGACGCGACGTGATCGAGTCTTTTATCTTTGGACGTGCAGTCTTCCACTGGTTGTGTCGTGTTTAAAGACAGTGTTCTGTAAGCCATCGTGCCAAAATATTATGCTCTGGCCGCCATCGTCAATCTTCTCGAACCGCGACATATCGACTTTCGATCGCTTCCGAAATTCGAACAATTCAGATGACAGATGAAGTAGACTATTAGCGGACTCAGACTCAGGTACGAGGTTTTTTTAAGTCTGACGTGGTAGCCTTCTTCCTACGTAGAAAACACGTCTTTCATCGCCTCGCGACGATCGAGCAGACGATGATAATATTATGATGACGGAGACCAAATAAGAGCAAAGGTCGCACAATAAGAGCAAATGTCTAAGGAAGGAATACCCTAAAGCAGGAAAGCACCGAAGGCATCGCTCTACGCAAGCCTTTCTCCCGTGGCTACTTCATTCGAGAGAAATATATTTGACGATGGGGATCCGTCGATCGATATCCGTTTTATTTCCTCCCCCAACGAGAATCTTTCTCGTTGCATTGGTGCTATTGAATGCACCGTTGGCATCAGTGGAGGGTGCTGCGTTTCGACCCATTTGCAGGGCTACTGGTACGATTGTGCTCCTACAGAGGGATTCTGAGACAAACCTAGTGTCTGTTGTCGACGACAGTAATAATCGCAACCGACGTCTGGACGAACAGGTTATAGTGGTTTCTATTACTAATACCACTACTTCTCTTCGAGGAGGAGGAGGAGGAGACGTCTATTTCCAAGATCCAGATTGGTTGCTGGAACCGACAATAACTGTCTCTTCACGACTCCTACAACAAGTCAACAACACCTTTTATATGCGTGAGTGCTTTTGCAGCAAGAAAGCACCAGTCTACTGCCCTCTCAACGTAGATTTCTGTGGCGAGTTCCGAGGAAGTCAATACGACAACTTTCCTTTGGGCTGTCTTTCCGAGAGAACCAGCGTCGAGGAGTTTGCCGCCACCACTTGGCTGGTTATTTTCATTTGGTTTTTCATTGTCGTGATGTGCGTGTTTTGCTCCTTCCCCGGCCGCAACTGTCTCAGCTTTTTCATTGCAAGCTGCATACCTTGCTGGAACAAGTTCCATGTCAACCGCATGATGGAACGACAGCCTGACATGGCCCAGTATCTCATTCGACGCAGCCTCCACATCCGTCGCATGGCATTGGAGCGTCGATTGCGGTCGATTGCTCCAGAGCTGGCGGCGACTGCCGATGAAAATCAGCTTGCATTGGAAATGCAACATGTGCATCAACCTGGCGGTGGCGCCAATGGTAGTCGGGAAAACAAGCAGCTACCCACGTCTTTGATTCTCAAGACGCGTATCTATCATTCGGAGCACCAAAAGAATCAAGACGCAACTGGTCTGAAAGAAGAACACGATAACTTGGTGCACGACATTCAAGACGAAGAAGACTTGGAAACCAATTGCATCATTTGTTTTCAAACTCTGGAAGATGGATGTTGCGTGGGCAACCTGCAATGCGATCACGTCTTTCATGTGGATTGCTTGCGCTCTTGGCTGCAGCGACGAAACGTATGTCCTCTCTGTCAGCGTCCCGAAGCAGCGACTCCTCGATTTGACGAACAAATTGGAGAGACAGGAGATCAAGAGGGTGCTGTGACTGCCGAGATGGAAAGTGACAGTGGTGCCGCCACGGTGCCGGAAGTTATCCATACTTCCGAGACTACGCAAGTAGATCCTTCTGCTGGGATCCGATAGGGACGAGCCTCCACCAGCCATGTTTCGTACAATTTTTGTGAACATATAAAAAAGTATATACAAGTCGATGTTAACGCCACCCTTGCAAAGGCTGTAGCTGCTTTTCTCCACTGTGACTATCATAATCAGTAGACTATTGTGCTTTCTTTTGCCGCGCACTTCGTCTCGATGGTTTTTCATCTTCGTCGTCATCTTCATCATCTTGTATGATGACAATAATTTCCTCTTCGATAATAATGTCTCTTCCAACGAGCCTCTGCACGATTTTCGTTGCGGCATAGGCAGCGATCAGGTACCCCAATATGGCCAAGACTCGAATGAGAACAACGAAAGAGACGGCACCGGGCGCGTTTTGATCGTCGCGCATGAGGTCCGTCAGCGCCTCAAAAAACGGCGCAAAGTGGGTGCCCAGCGATTGCATTTGTCGCACGGCAAAACCACCCCACGTCGTTTGTCTCCAGATCTGCACATCAAAAAAGAATGGAAGGATCAAGATAAGTTACTGAACTTTGTTATCGCATCCAGTACAGAGTAAATGCTACTACTCAAGAGCACGCGGACAGCCATCGAAACGGGGCGTGCATTCACGCGTACATACTTCGTGGTTTTCTATCTGCGATGTGAACTGCTCCGCCTGCAGCTCTCGCTTTTGAATATCTTGCATGTATCCTTGAAAGTCATCTCCGGCGTTCACCATTGTCTCGTCTTACAACTTTTGCTACCGTACTGTAGTACCGGTTTGTACCTGGTAGCTTTATTCCGACGACAGAGACTTGCTTCGGAATAAAAACCATTGGGAAGCGAGATTCACGGGTGAATCTATTTCGTTGGCTGGGGATACCGGTATATCTACCGTATGGGTACCGGTACGGTATGGGTGATCGATCTGAACGAATTGCCAGACGTTATACTTTTTAGAACGGTTATTTCCAAATGCTTTCCGTTGGTTGTGTTTGCGGGACTTGCAGGCGCGAAATATGACAGTTTTTGACGTGCAAGATGGAGCTGCAAAAACTTTGACTGATCACTACCGTACAGTAACTGCTCATCACACTGCCACCGTTGTTGCTATCATCCTCCCAGCATAGTACACCCCTTTACCATCATGACGACAGAAGACTTGGCTGTAGTAAGGGTAACTTTTACCGACTTTGAAGACCTGCAAACGCGCTTGATTTTGCTTCCACGGGTGGAAGAACAGGGCGTCGGAGCTATCGTGGCGTCGTACTCGCCAGCGGTCCAGACACCCCCAACATCTGATACCCACAGTGGTGACGAAGACGAACCAGATGCCAACTTCCCGGAACCAGACGATCCAAATCCTAACTTACTAGGCCATTGCTTGGTTGGTCTCGGAGAATCACCAACACTAGCAGCAAGTCCAGTGGGCGACAAAAGCACTACGCCGCCGTTTCAAGACAGAGACTTTTCGGCCATTTTGGCAGAGATTCGTTTGGCAGAGATTCCCTTGCAGCTCTTATTTTCCAAGCTACCTACTGTGGAGGAGCAAGAAAAAGATAACACAGACTCTGGCGGATTTCGGGAAGAAAAAAAATGTGAAACGGACGACATGTCGGCCACTAAAGTGTCACAAGACGTCTCCAATACGTCGTGGTCGTCTTCTGGCAGTGGTAGTAGTGCTTCCACGGCGCTCAGCGAAGACGGGGATGGAGAAAATAGTCATGAGAACGATGATCCAGCTGCCACCGCTTCTCAATCAAGTTTACTAACGGACCGATTGTCGTCGTGGACGACGCGTATGCGAGCTTCGGCACAATTGGCAGCGACCGAGGCTGCCAACAGTGCAGCGTCGATATCGACGGCCGTGGCGACCGCGGCCAAGGAGAGATCCAAAGCAAATGCTCGTCTTGCAGCTGTAGAAACAACTACCACGCCTGGCAAGAATTCTGTTCTACCACAAGGAAAATATCGTATCTTTGTGCAAACAAGTTCGGGGGCCTTTCTCCCCGTGGAAGAAGCCGTTTCCGCAACAAGGTCACCGTCGCCGGCATCCGAAATACGGGTGACGAATTCAT